>Ga0265299_10000125_pt1 | contig 103191 bp, 85 predicted proteins | sample AusTroGonzalo_MG_4_FD_193485 | JGI IMG/M metagenome (GOLD analysis project Ga0265299, IMG submission 193485) | Bovine rumen microbial communities from tropical cattle in Woodstock, Queensland, Australia - Gonzalo_02 | ecosystem: Host-associated > Mammals > Digestive system > Stomach > Rumen ... | reverse complement strand
CGTGTATCAAATTTGTGCTGCAGATGAATACAGAAAAAATTTCTCATTGACATTAGTCGAACCATTTGAAAATAATGTAATCATACCAGGTGCTCATAGCGATATAGGAGGAGGATATAGCGATGATAAAAAAGAAGAGTATATATTATATAAAAATTACTATTCAACGCTTAAAGCTATGGCTGCTGTGACAAATCCAGCTCTAATTACCGCGCATTTAGAATCTAATGTTTATGCTGGTAATAAAGATAGAGATGAACTTAAAGATGAAGGATGGTTTACTGATGAGGATATAAAAAAAGGGTATAGAGAAGTTTCTAATAGTTATAGTTGTATTGCACTCAATATGATGAGAGAAAAAAGTGGTTCTTCAAAATTTCAAATGAAAGACGAATACAACGTTAATGACAATGATTTAAATTCATTTTATAACCAATTGAAGGCAAAAGAACTCTATGCTTTTGAGGGGAAGAAAGGAAAAAGAAAAATAAAAAGGACCGTACCAAAGATAAGTGATTTAGAAAAGAGAATTAGAAATAAATTCTTGCATCTATCCTCTCAGGGAGAAAGTTTACGAATGATTATATTAAGTCCAGATAGCATTAGCAAGCCAAGATTTGTCAATGCTGCTCAACCTGGAAATAAAAGGAAAATCATTGAGAATAGTTAATGCAAAATGAAATATTCAGCATTTTTTTTAATTCCTATTTTATGTATATTTTTCACATATTGTAACATGGAAAAAAATTCAGAAAAACAAAATATGTATTACTGGGAACCAGAAGTTAGCACCTCCAAAGCAAACCCAATAGAAAATATTGACGTAAGTTATTTCTTTGAAGATGGCTCCAAGTTATGTGTGTTTGGATCAGCATTTACTAATTTGGGATTGAGTAAATGGGGATGTTTTAATGATTATGGAAAGGATTGGAAAATTAATTTGCCTACAGAAGTTGGTGCAAAATGGATTTCTTATGCAGAAAAAAAAGCATATATCATATATACAGAACTCCCCATAGAACAAATAAAATATAATTTCGAAAATGGGTATGAAGGATATACTAGAGAAGGGAAACCTGAAAAAGGTATGTACAAATCAATTAATTTATGTTTACTACCCAAAGGAGAAGTCGGCTTATATTTAAAAGGAAGTTCTCGAACTATATTATTGGATTGGTCTGCAAAAGGAGAAGAATCTCAAGATTATGAATTATTTCGTTCTGGTAAGAATTCTGCAAAAACCTTAGAAGAACATATATCAAATACAATAAAACTTAATCCAGAATTGGATATAAAAGAGGCATTATCATTAGATCTCATCCATAAATATTTCGAACGTTTCAACTATAAAATAAAAGTTGACTTTGAGGATAAAAAGAGCATAATGAAATGGCACACTTGTGACTTCTCAAATGCAGAACATACAATCGCTTATAACAAGGATGAAGAGCAATCCATCAAATACCCATCAAGAATGAAATATTTCAAAAATATTTGGGATTGTAATGGTTATCAATATACAGCTTATTTCTACTTCAACGAAGATGAAATGCTTCGCGTTTTTGATGAGGCCTACGGAGATGATCGCATGCAGAAAGGAGAGTTGAATATCTTCGTAAGTAAGTATAACAACTTATTTGAAATATCCTTAAATGTAGGAGGAGAAAGTCATGTACTCAAAAAAACAGAGATAAGAGTGTTCCGTGACCCATTATCAGACTTAAACGGAGAAAGTGAATTGATGTATAAAAATTACGAAAACGATCATCAAAACATTTTCAAAGGAGAATAATTTTAAATTACATGAGAAATTACTTTGTCCGTTAATTGTTTATTTAAATTATGTACGATTTCGAATATTCATCAACCATATACGAATTCGCATCCGTTGTTACATTTGCCAATGGTAAACGTAGCGAATTTAAAAAGAAGGATCAGATTCTTTTTAATCGGGATGATACCGAGAAAGACAAGTTCGTTGTCACTATGTTGGGTTCGCATGATGAAACGATAGATGGAAACCCAGTGGATGATTTTAACCAAATCATACTTCAATTTGGTAAAGCTCTGTATCCTATCAAGATGAAAGTTTCCGACCACGGAGAAATTGAGCATCTGCTGGATTTCTCGGAAATGAAGGAACGCTGGAAATTGCGTCGAGAAGAATTGATAGAATATTATGAGTATGAATATTTGGTAAAGAAACAATCTCATCGTTATGCGGTGGGACTAAAGTCGGAAGAGAAATTTTTCGGCATATTAAAGGAGAACATGTTATACCGGTTGTTTTTCTGGTATGACAACAAACAACCGCAGGATTTGATTCTTCATGATTTTCCTGCCAGAGCAAGAAAAGCTATTTTCACCTTCGACGGGAAAACAAGCATAGAGAAAAAGGAGAAAGAAGAGAAGGGTATCATTTATGACACGTATGAAGTACACGACGAAGGCAGTAAAAAAATACTGAGCGGACATGCACAGTTGACCATCCAATTTAGTGAGGATGGACTGCCAGATCGCATTATGTTATGGGCGAGAGTGGAAGAGAAAGATGTTGGTTATTTTACCAAAGAAGTTGTCATTAAAAGGCTATAAGTTATGGAAGAAGAATTCATTGTAAAAGGAGCGATGGCAACTTGCCAGTTTGGGGTGGCACCAGCAATGTTGAATAACATCATGGACAACATGAATGTTTATTTCAATGGTAAACTGGCAGCTACTAGTATGACGATGGGACCAGTATTTCCAGCGCCAGCCTTCGGTACGTGCAATATGGTACCTAATATGCCAAAACCATGCGTGGCTATGATCACCAAATGGGATAATGTATACTCAGGCATGTACATCAACAGGATATCCAACCCACTGACAAAAAACAGCAAGGGAACTTGCGCGTTAGGATGTCCTATGTGTATCTCATTCCAAACCACTGGTCAAATTCCTATTCCAACAGTACCTCAAATGGAAATGGCTGCCTATGAACACCAGTCGGATATGAATTTGCTGGCCCTTGACGATTTGGAGGATGAAGAAGAGGAAGATGACGATTTAGATATAGATACAATAGCAAAAATTGTCAAGGAGAAAGGCTCTACGAAAAAAGAGGCTATTGTTTTTAAATTCAAAGGTCAGAATGCTCAGCAGAATAAGCTAAAAAGTAAATTGAATGAAAAAGATATCGTCTTCGAAGAGTTAACCGAAAGCGATGGAAGCACTACAATTTTAATTACTAAGGTAAAAGATAAAGATGTAGAAAACAAAAAAATAAGTAATGCAAGCGAAACTAAAATAACACCGAATGAAAATGGTCATTGGAAAGATGGCGATGATAGCAAAGGTAATAGCATTTGGATTCCAGATGGAGATCATGTTCTTGGTAAATTCAATCCGGAAGGAGAAACTTGGGACAATAATATTAGAGCCAATACCGAGATGATAATAAACATACATAGGAATCTTCATGGAAAACAAGGTCTGCATCTTGAAGGCATCAAATATAAAGACAATGAGCCAGATTTTAAACCTATGTCTTTTGGCACGGTGAAATTGAACGCTTTTTCTTCAAACAGAGATGTGAATTTTGCTATGGCTAATGAAGCAATGGCAAGACAATTGTCAAATTCAAAAGGTCGACAATACACAGCAGAGGAAGTCGAAAATTGGATGAAAGATAATCAATACGGCATACCTTTCACCTGGCACGAAACCCCTAAAGGTGAAGTGCTAAAAGTTCCTTCCGTCCTTCACGGAAACGCTAGCCATACGGGTGGTGTAAATGCTATGAAGAGGGAAGGTATAGAAGCTTACAATTCTAATAAGAACAGACACAATAGGGGAGGTAATAATAAAGCAGGAAGATAACTAATTAAAAAATTGAATGATGAAAGATAAAATATTAGGCGAATTAGAGTTTGACAGATATGTCTGGTGGAGAAGCATGAATAAATCCATGTTTGGCTCTGATATTGTAGTGGAACTTTTAGTTCAGGACGAGAACCAAGAAGGCATTCTTGATGTGCAGAGGGAGGCCTATGAGACATACATTAAAAACGAAGAAAAATATATCAAAGAGGCTCCTAAGTACATTCTCGATTATTACAAGTGGAATTTTGAAGAAATCGAAAAAAGTACAGAATTGGAAGAAGGTGACCATAAAGACAAAATCACAGAAAAAACACTCTTTGAAATGTGTGATGTGAATTTCCTCTTTATCTGTAGGGATGGTAATTTTGGATGGATAATTGCTAGTTGTTGGAGTGACGAAGCATTTGCCGTTCTGCTATCTGAACAAAAACCTCGAGTTTTGCTTACACGAAATGAACTTCGTTACCTCCATAAACTCAGCGACCCCGCATCCGGCACCCTCATCCACGATAACAAGAAATACTGGACCACATGCGACAAGCTGACTTTCTATGACGAGACTATCGACATACTAGTAGAAGCGGAAGGTGGCGAAACAGAAGGAATAAATGAAACACAACAAAAGGTTTATACACAATATTTACAAAACAAGGACGAATACCTAAAGAAACTCTCCGAAGCCATGCTGCCCATCTATCTTGGAGACAAGAAGGAAGCTAAGAAAATTATCGCTTCCGGTCAACGAGTGGGAGTGAAGACCATCATTCCGAAGAGACTGGTCATCGACAAGAAGGGTAACTTCGGATGGATCTGCTATACTGAATGGGATGGTTCCTACATAGGTGTGCTTCTTTCAGAAGAGGAAATCTATTTCATGGAGACAAGTGAGCTTAGAGATTTCGAACAGGAGGAGAAAGTGAAGGATAAGGTCTTCGGTTATCTGTTCCATGAATTCCATGGTTGGGGAAAAACTGAGATTGTACGTTTCTTTAAGGATGATTTGCAAACACTGCATTTAACCATCCGTACGTATGACGAAAATGTCAACGACGAACAACGTAAACGATACAAGGAGTATCTACAATACAAAGCATCGTTCTGGGATGGTATCAAAGATGAACTATTGACCTATTACTTAAAATTCTATAACGAATTCTCTCATTACCTGGACATTCCAGACTCGTTGAAAAAGGAGAATGTAACCCGAGACAATGTAGTAAGCATCCTAACTTTTACAAAACTCTTTATCACCAAAAAGGGCCGCATCGCATGGCTATGCGAGAGTCCAACCGAAGAAGAAGACGGTCTGGCCTTCGAATTCACTGATGGAAAGATAAAACAGATCTTCCAACCGGAGATTATCTAATACTTAATCCATTTTATTATTTTAAAAATAAAGATACCATTTCATATTTTTTTAGAATTCTTATTAACGAAGACCCGTGGTCGATTAATTTTGGCCATGGGTCTTAGATTAAAGTCATGAATTAGAATATTATTAATGAAATAAAAAGTAGAGACGCACGGCCGTACGTCTCTACTATAATAGATTTGTGTGATTTCTCGCAAAGCGACTCATATGTCACTCACTTCTTAACTTTTACCGGACAGCAATGAATTTATATCAAAAACATCAGTCGTCGTGGTGGAATGATGATCCTCCCGAACTTCTATGTACTTCGTAGTACTCATAAGAATAACGAATGATAGCTGTTTTGCAGTCTGGAAGAAGCTCTAATCTGAAATTTCGATATTTGTATTTGCCTTCAAGTTCTTTCTCATCTGCGGGCCTTTCGGGTATTTTTTCAAAATATTCGTCAGTCAAAAATTCATCATCTATCTTATCTGAATACCCATATACGATAGGGAAGAAGAGCACTCTACCATTCACCATTGCCACACCACTTGGATCAAGCTTTTGGAGTTGGGTACTGTCAATAGGTTCTTCAAACTCTATAACCCAACTCTTGTCGTAGAATTCTGAATCATACGAATTGACGTTGAATTTAGGAAGAACGAGGGCTGCGGCTTCGTTTTGGATCAAGAAGTTTCGTACATACGATTCTTGGGTCATTTTTCGTATGTGTTCTTCTTGTGTTTTTTCAATACACGATTGGCAACTTTTGAATAGTACAAACGGGAGCACTAGCATTATTATAAAGAAAATTACCGTTTTCTTCTTTGAAACATCTTTGTGCAATAGCTTTTTTAACACGAATATGACTATGCCAAAAACAATGGCCAAGAGGATGAAATAGATAATATAGGCCATAAATGTTAACTGTCCAAACATAAATGATTTGTTTTTTAATGTTATGAAATTGGTTACTTAAAGTATTCAAACTCTTCTAATTCGCCCGATTCAAAGATACCATCTTCTCCTTTGGTGACAATGGTTTCATACTTGTACTTGTCTTTTCTGTAAGTTGTTTTTTCCTTTATCTTTCCATTGGCATCATAGATGCAGTGCTCGGTCAAATTTCCCTTATCGTCGTATTGGCGTACTTCCTTACTTTCTAGAGTAATTCCTGCTTTATAGATGCACTTTTCTAACTCTTTTCCGTTATTGTCGTGCTTATACACATATTTAGTCTTTTCGCCATTACCTTCAATACATTCTTCAGCCACGAAACCCTTATCGTCGTATTTGTAAGTCTTTTTTAAATAAAGCGAGTTGTTTGAGTCGAATTCACAATCTTCTGCCAGACGTCCATTCTCATCGTACTGATAAGTGTTTTTTTGCGAAGCCTCTTCCGAACTATAGGTGTATAGAATGAGTTTTCCGTTGTTATCGTATTTATTTGTGGTTTTCTCTTCTATACTGTTGTCGTTTGTGTATCTGCAATACTCGGTTTGATTTCCTTTCTTATCGTATTTGTAGGTGACACGATAATTGATATATCCATCCTCTACCGACGAGTCGCATTCTTCAATCAAAAGACCTTTGTCGTTGTATTTTGCCACATATTTGATGGTGAAGGTTTCCTCGATTGTATAGTGCGTAGTCAATTCCTCTATTAGCTTGTTATTTGCATTATATTTAAAGATCTTTTTTAGGAAACAGCGTCCATTATGGTCGTAAACGAGCTCCTCAATTCTATTCCCTTTTGCATCGTATTTAGCAGTAAATCTTGTCCATTCATCATCCCACTCTACAATTTTTCCGGGGAGGTAAGATTCTATAATCTTGCCATCTTCATTGTAGGTGACCACTGCTATGGTGTCGCCTTTCGTTATAGTATGATCGCGGTCCTCCTTTAACTCGAAGGTGATAACTCTTCTGATTTTTTCGTTTTCTTCTACTTTTTCATCTACCTCTTGTTTGGCAATTGAAACAGACGTGTCTGGAGTGCTTTCTTGCTTAATCTCTTCCTTTATATGCCCCACACACGATTGGCAGCCTTTGAAAAGAGCAAAAGGAATCAATAACATAATTAAGAAGGATATACCCATTGTCAACATTGAAACATCTTTGTGCAATAGCTTTTTTAGCACGAATTTAATGATGCCAAAGACAATGATCAAGAAGATAAAATAAATAAAAAATATTATGATGGTTGTCATAAAAATTAGTGTTGATGATGACGCAAATTTACGAAAAAAAACATTACCACAGGCGTTGCCCTAGGCTATATCTGTTTAAGCCTTACAGGCATATATGAGCCAACTCATAACTCTTAATTCATAACTCTTAATTCATAACTCTTAATTCTTAACTCTTAATTCTTAACTCTTAATTCTTAACTCTTAATTCTTAACTCTTAATTCTTAACTCTTAATTCATAACTCTTAATTCATAACTCTTAATTCTTAACTCTTAATTCTTAACTCTTAATTCTTAAATTTTCCTCGTGATTATCTTTTGCTATTGATTTTTTTGTTAACTTTGTCTAAACAATTTAGTAAACGGTATATTATAAAATTAGCTAATCTATTTAGCATCAACAAAAAACAATTTAAATATATGAAAACAATAGGTGGAGTAGTAAGTATAATATTCTCTCTTGTATCGTCTCTTATTAAAGGCTTTGGCGCAAAAGCGATTGGAATTATTGTTAAGGGACTAATTTTGGGTTTGGTTTTCTCATTGGTATTGACACCACTCATTTTCGCTTGGGGCGAATTTGACAAATGGAGATTTCTCATTTCAGTTGTCTTCTTTATAGCCGGCATTGCTGGTATTATAGCTTATTATGTTTTGCATAAAGCGCCTGAGATTATCGATCCATCAATCGACCACACAATTGCCACCAATTATGAGTTCATTCAAAGTAAGGTAGGTATAATTTCAGACAAGGCAGATCCAGAAAGACTGTTTAGTTCGTCTAAGGAATTTATTTTGAATAAGTTCGGATTCTTATCTGTGTTTTTGTCTGGTGTGACATACGAGAAATTCGCTAAATATGCGGGTACAGCAGCAGAGCTAGGAGGCAATTTCTCGGGTGCTGTAAACACTTCTTATTCTTATTTGAATGCGTTGTCGCAAACTAAGAACGACCCACAAGCATATTTGATTACATTCCTTTCTCCGTTGAAAAAACTATATAGAATTCCTCTTGACGACATAAAAGGCAAAATCAGACTTGCCCTTATTCTTGTTCCAGTCTTGTGTTTAGGAGTTCGAATTTATTTGAATTTCGACCTTGTGAAAAGCTGGTTCTGCTAATATCGAACCCGTCATATCAATTCAATCCGTGTTTCTTTTGCCCACATAGGGCGAATGAATATCCGTTCGTTTCCCCAGAGCAACACCTTGAGGGTAAATATGGTATGTCAAGTACACATAGGAGAATAATTTTATATTCCATGAGAAGTATCATTTTACATGTTTTATGTATTTCAACGAAGAGGAGATGCTTCGAGTCTTTGATGAAGCATACGGAGACGAGAGAATGCAAAAAGGTGAATTGAAAATAAACGTGTGCAAATACAATAACTACTTCGATATATTTTTAAATGTGGGAGAGAAGTCTATCAGGTTGGAGAAGACACAGATATTTCTATGGATGAAGCTAATATTTATATTGACGCAAATCTAAAAGAAGTTCAAATTAATGGCAAAGCATGTCTGATAAGAACAGATTTAAGTCTTGATGAGGTGGTAGATGATCGTGGAAGAACGAATCGGGAACGTATGTCTAAAGGTCTAGCTCCTCTAGATGCGAATGGTGATAGCGTAGAATTACATCATATAGGTCAAAAAAGTAATGCTGGATTGGCTGAGTTAACAAATGCCGAACATCACAAAGGAGGAAATGATACGGTCTTACATGACAAAAAGAAGGTTTCAGAAATAGACAGAAAGGAATTTGATGGAGAACGTAAGAAACATTGGGGAACACGAGCAGGATCAAGTTGATGTATGAATTCATATAACGGTTAAACAGATACGGATTGTGACAACACAAATCATACATGACAAATCAACTATATATATAAACGGGTAATGAATTTGAAAAATTGAAAAGCCGTTTATATATTTGTAATATAAACAATAAAACTTTTAACAATTAACAAAATGGAACAGAACATCATTGAAGTGATTAATTCACTAGCAGACAAATCAGATGATTTCTTTTCAAAAGGTGAAGTTGAATCTTCAAAAATCGCTCAAGCGGAAGAAACTTTAGGAGTCAACTTTTCTAAAGACTTTTGGGAATATACTCAGAAATTCGGATACATAGAAGCTGATGGAATGGAATTATGCGGAGTGGTGGATTCTCGACATGTATCTACCGTTATCCGAACGCAGTATATGCGTGACAATTTTTCGGATTTTCCGAAGGATTGTTATGTGATTGAGTCCGTTGGAATTGACAATGCTGTAATGGTACAGAAGTCTGACGGGAAAATATATCAGTACCTGCCAGGACATGACTTACTACTTGCCGCAGATTCATTAAGTGAATTCATGCTCAATGGTGGCGATTTCCGAAAGGAAAGAATCGAATATTGGAAGTCTCGATCTAATGATTAATAATAAGAACAGAATCTTATTAAGATACAAAAAATAATAACAGAGGGAGAATCAATGTCATTTTGGTGCTCCCTCTTTTGATGAGAAGAACCTATTTTCCAGCACCTCCAGCCTGAAAGGCTGTAACAGATATAGCCCATGGGCATCGCCCCACACATACCGCACCGCCCCCAACCCCGGCAGGGGTGGCATACCACATGCATGGGATTTCTCCCATGCATGGATACAACTTTTTTTATTTATAATACTCGTATTCAAAGATAAAGAACTCATTTAGTGTCTCTGGGGTTCCTGCACCATCACTATAGAACGATTGTTTTTCTGTTGGATTTCCATCCTTATCATTCTTCTGAACTGTTCGCAAAACAGACTTACCCTTAAAATAACTTCTAGTCATTTCATTGTCTGGTCTAGTCATAATTGACTCTACAAGAAAACCATTCTGATATTTATATGTAGTTACCATTCCAGCAACCTCCTCTTTAATCTTATTGCCATTTTTGTCGTATTCAGCAGTATATGAGGTTCCATCGGTTCCAACAGACGATACCAACTTACCATCTTGATAAGTCGACGTAATCACAAATTTATCGTAGCGAGATTCAATCAACTCTCCCTGCTTATTATAGATATAATCATATTTTCTAAATAGATTTCCCATAGTATACCATTCCCATGATATTTTTTGTTTTTTCTTATACGTATAAACCCATTTTTGAGTCTCACTTCCATCATATCCATAATAAATATGCTCTATCACATTATGGTTAGAATCGTATTTCATTGATTGAGTAAGGTTCAATTTATCAGGAGAATTACCAGAATAAACTTTCACCTTGTCTCCATTCTCATATTCACACGAGTCCATCATAATAACTTGCCCGTCAATATTAAAAACGCGACGAGAAACAAGGAAGCCATTAGAAGTAAACACTTCTGTCTTAAAAAGATATTCTTTTACAACATTTCCCAAAACTTCATTAGCTTTATAGCAAGAAACCTTTTTTATTGGGCCATTAAACTGTAAAAACTCAAGATCAGACATATCGTAATCCTGAGCAAAAGCCGTAGTCGTAACAAGACATACGACAAAGAGCAAAACGCTTTTTAAATTTTTAATCATTTTTCTAATTTTTTATTTATTATACATTAAACTTTATTGAGCCAATCTGAATCCCAAGTCAGCTGATTTATAAATCTCTGAAGCTAACATTCTATTAATGAAAGTACATTCATTCATATCACTATTAAAGCCACCTCCCAAATACACAATTTTACCATCTTTATCTTTTTCAAAGCACCATTCCCAGACATTTCCACTCATATCATAAAGACCAAGTTCATTAGGCTTTTTTGTTGCAGTAGCAGGACATTTTTTTATTTTTCTATTGGACCTATACCATGCGACATCATTCAACGTATTACTTCCTGAAAAAACATATCCTTTTGATAAAACGCCACCCTTAGCCGCAAATTCCCATTCATACTCAGTAGGCAATCTGAAATTCGTTTTAAACAAATCATTCAGTTTTTTTATAAATATTTTTGCATCTGTCCAAGAAACATTCGAAACAGCACCCTTAGGATTCTTTATTGGTGACGGGTTGAATCCCATAACGGCATAGAACAATTCCTGTGTCACTTCTGTTTCACCTATAGTAAAATCCTTATCAACAAATGCATTAACTGAATTGACAATCATTTTTGTCTTTCTGTTTATATCGGTTGCATCTTTAGTGAACTTACCTGCCTTAACATTAATCATTTTAAAAGAAATATTATTATTGAGGCGATACAATTCATGATCAGATTCCACAGACTTAACTGGTTTTATATTACCAAAATATGCATTCAGATCTGGAACAAAGTTCGACAGACAAAGGCGGAAGCCCACATTCGTAATCTGGAAAATAGGATCCCAAATATCCCTTGAATGACATAAGTAAATGGTGTCATCTTCATCTTTAGACTTATCTGCGCCACCGCCCTTAGCTATAACACCAGACGTAGCAAAAGGACATCCTACAGGGTTCAGACTTGGCAGATATTTGCAAAAGTCTTCTTCATAATAATCAAGACAGAATTCCCATACATTACCACTCATATCGTATAGTCCCAACTCATTGGGGTTGTATTGTTTGACATCACCAACCTTGTTAGATACAATTTCGTTAATATTGTTCGTTCCTGCATAGGTATAAGATTTACTTTTATTACCTCCACGTGCAGCAAACTCCCATTCAGCTTCTGTTGGAAGACGGAATTTTTCTCCTGTAGCTTTATTAAGAGTATCTATAAACTCCAATATCTCATTATATGAAATCTTAACTACAGGTTTCTGCTTAATATCCTCATCTATATCAAATCTGTTTATTACATCATAAAGTTCATTCGTAACCTCAATCTCCGCAATATAGTAGTCGTATGTTAATTTCACCTCTCTACTGTTAGAAGAATTCCCCATTGAAAAAACACCTCCTTCTACCTTTTTCATGACGAAAGAGTAATCATCATTTATTACATACTTTATACCATCAGGAAGAATCTCTTTCTTCACTCTAAAGGGTTGTGGCTTTTCTAATTTAGCCTTATAGTATTTAGATATTGGTACATAATTGTATTCATTAGTGTCCGTCTCACATATATTTTCATACACATCTTCCGAGTCTAACTGCAGGAACAAGCGGAATCCACAGTCTTCACTTTTCCAATTTAAATCTCTTCCTTTTTTCTGTGCTGGTCTCACCCGATTATCAGGCTCTAAGAAACTACCTCCTCGTAAAACCTTTTCTTGTGTGTCAAACTTACATAAAGGATCTGTGAGTTTACACAAATAATAATAGTTGTCCTTATAATAATCCAAACACCACTCCCAGACATTTCCACTCATGTCATACAAACCTAATTCATTGGCGTATAGTTTTGCGACTTCATGAACCGTATCATTTGAATTCTCTCCATACCATGCCACGTCAGAACAGTAATCACTTCCAGAATAACGATGAGACGTACCTTTATTTCCATTACAAGCGGCAACTTCCCATTCCGCTTCTGTAGGGAGTCTGAATTTATATCCTGTAGCTTTATTCAATCTATCAATAAACAAACAACAGTCATACCAGGAGACATTCACAATAGGTTTGTTTGGGGATACATACTTTGAAACAGAATCATTCATTACCGCATCCCACAAAGCCACGGTCACCTCCGTTTCACCAATATAATAATTAGGATTTGAAAAATAGACACTGTGTGTAGGACCCTCGTCATAATCCGCCCATACATCACATCCATTTATTATACCCAAACTAGTATCTGTGTATGCTTCTTCTTCTGTATCAGATATTGTCGATTTTGTGTCGCTTTCATTTTTCAAATCCTCATCGCTCTGATCTTCGTCATAACTTTCTTCTCTATACCCAATTCCTTCCATATAAGAACCAAGTATACAATTGTTGTCATAATTAACTTGTATCATATTGAAAGACACTCCGTTTACTGTAAATGTTTTAACACCAGATTCTTCATAATCATAATCATCATTTTCTCTTGTCTGATTCTCATCCGATTCCTTTTTAGGCATTTCATCTTGTTGTGACTCTACATAAGAATCATAAAAATAATATGAACCTGCACAAATCAATAGGATTAATAGGATAGCACCAATAACATAATTTTTTTTACTTTTCATACGATATAAATATAAAACAAACACATATTACACATTTTATACCCAAAGCGATGCCCATGGACTAAATCTGTTATGGCCTTTCATACCAGCTTCTGCACACCCTATGCATAACGCTTAATTCTTGTTATTCAAATTCTTAAGTGAACTGATATTGATACCAGTATTTTTTTGATATACGTGGACAAATATAATAAAAAATTAAGAATTAAGAGCTAAGAGTTAAGAGTTAAGCTTCCATCGGGGGATATGCACATAGGCCTGAAAGGCCGGAACAGATATAGCCCATGGCAACGCCGTTAATACAACAGACGCCGCACGCGACGTCCCTACGACAAACGATTTGCCCCATATAATTCTTAATTCTTACCTCTTAATTCTTAATTCTTACCTCCTAATTCTTAACTCAAAAATAGGACCTTTGTTCACTCCTCCGAAAAATTAAATGATTTTTATCGAAAATAGATTGATATTATTAAATCTTTTAAATAAAAATAGATATTAGCATTTAAAAAGAATGACACTTATTAAAAAAGTTTTCCGAAAATACTTTGGTCTTCGAGGTCTTATTTCACTACATTTGTAATGTGTTTAACGAACAACTTTTATAGAGATAAAAGAGATTCAAACACAACAACAGGGTTTAATTTTTCTGCAGAATAAAATGAGAATCCAACATTTGAAATAGGGTAGTACCTATTCAATATAGACTTGAATTATTTAAAAAAAAAATTATTATAAACAATTAAAATTTAAAAATTATGGCTTTCAGATCCACATTGAAATTAGGCGGTAAAGAGTATGATGTACTCACCTGTAATTATTCTTTAAGACGTGACGTTGACTCTAAGGGTCGTCCATCATCTAACATCTATGGTGGTCGTATCACCGTACAGGTTGAATCTACAGAGGATACAACTATCCTTGAAACTATGGTCAACCAATTCAAACCATTCAGCGGTAGCGTCATTTTTAAGAAAGGTGACGAAGAATCTATGATGAAGGAACTCACATTCGAGAATGCATACATTATTGAATTCTCAGAGGGTATTAACATCGTTGGAACTGCTCCAATGGCTATAAACATCACAATTTCTGCACAAACTATCAAGATCGGTGGTGCAGAGTACGAAGAGAACTGGCCAACAGCATAACATCTTCTTAGGGGTAGAAATTGGGGGGAGGTTAATTACTTCCCCCCAATTTTTTTGTGTCACCCTTACTTCGCGCCACAACCCAACTCATTCTTATGATTTCCTTCATAATTCTTGTAGAGTAGGTCGCATTTATCGGATACTAAGCTGTAGACTTTCATCTCCACATTTTCTATCGGATAGGTTTTGCCCGATACCGTCAACGTAATTTCATTCTTTTTCTGTTTTTTCCCTAACTTTATCTTCAAACAGCCCTCTTGCATTGGATCATTTCCGTATGCTTCTTCAAACACACGAACCATCTCCTCCACATCAAAGAATAGGAAAGCTATGTATGTTCGACCACCCACTTTCCATATAGAGAAGAAGTCCTTTACTCGCGGACGTTTTTGTAAATCCATCTCCTTCTCAATGCATTTGTCTTTATCAAAATAGAGTAGTCCCATCTTCTCCATAGTGTATTCACCCTCCACCACATCAAATTTAACCTGATAGTTGAAGGTGTCCGATACTCTATCCTTAAAACGATCGGGTAGGCGCACTATCTTTTCTAATTTGCTCAATGAAAATTCATTTTGCCAAGACCAACGATCATATTCCTCTATATGATCACCCACCTTATCAAATGCCGCATTCATATCCTTCACTTTACATGCCGACATAAGTCTCTCGTCATATTTGCCACTCTTCTTTCCCGTACCAACATATCCAACAAGGGTGTATTTATTTTTATCATAATCGCTTATATACAAGAAAACTTTACCATCCGACGCAATGCAATAATGCAAATTATAACAATAATCGGATTTATATCTCATCAAATCCTCCTTTGACAATGTGTCGGAGAACGTGTAGACAATCCTATCCAAAGGATCCGCCCAAACTATATTAACCCCAATGGAACCATCTTTACTTATAAAAGTATGATTATCACCCCCTGAATCTTTTCTTTCAAAGCAAGGATACTCCCACCCATTTCTTGTGATATATCGTTCCCGTTTTTTTATTTTTAAAGAATCCGTATCGGTCTTACATTGCGCATCCAACACCATGACAGGAAGTGGATGAGATTGAATAGTAATTTCATACCTAATCTCTTTTTCCTCCTGAGAAGGTTCTTTATCGTTTACATAGTCAAGCCCCACATCTTTAAGCATCCATAATCCATTCGGTTCCAACATCTGTTCCCTATACGTTCTGATGATATATTCCTGCAACGAACATTTATACCAAAAGCGAGCTGTATATTCTGCATCTTTACCCGACGTTCTACTATAATAGTTGCTGAGCAAGGCATTATACACAAAAAACAAAGCAAGCAGAGTCACGCAAATTACCAAAACTTCATGGCGGTGGGACAATTTGACTATCGCATAAAACAGAATCGACATAAAAAGGGCTGCTCCCACATTAACGACTGAACTAAAGGCTGCCGCCATGCCATTCCCGGCTGCATCACCATCATGACTAATAGGTTCCACATAAAGCCATCCCCAAACAAAAAAACCAAGAGCGATGGCGCCTAAGATAGGATACTCCCTCGATGCATAATAGATGGCTACCAGCTGAAGAATAATGGTCAAGACCAGTTTCCAAAAGGTGCTATTGTTCTCTGGTCGACACGGGCCCACATATTCCACCAACGAAACCCAATTGTAACTTGCTACCGCCGCCACAACAATTAAACCTAACGAATAGAAGAGCGACGACCATGTGTTGTGAATCATAAAACCAATCACAAAAAAAATGATGGCAATAGCCAAAGAAATCAAATTCATCATAAATTAACCATTTTAGGTGGGTTCTATAAATTCATATCTTGAACATTTCTGAATTATTTCGATTTTCTTTTGAAGAGACGCAATACTTTGCGTCTGTACAGACAAACCGAAAAAATCCTATGCATCGAAATTTTTATTAACCCACATATTTATTATTTTGTATAAAATTGAATTATAGAATTCTCCTTAAAAATCAGTATAAATAAGTCGTTTACCAAAATAGAGTACCAGCAATATCATGGTAACTAACAGAACCGTATCTGATGCGTAATGTTTCATAAAATAATAAAACACAAACGATAACACAACACTTTTGATTATGTTGAAGATACAACCCAAGCCAGCTTCCACTCCTGCACCTGCAGGATCGCTACTACTTCTTGGGGGAGTAATAAACAACCATATTCCAACACCTATTCCAAACGTTATGGTACCCGCTAGAGGTTTCCACCTCGCCATAAAATAGATGACCACCAATAGTACTATACCGATGGCTGCTAAAATAAGATATGATCCAATGTCTTTTGAAGACCCCATTGTTATAGAATTTTGATAAAAACAATACTATTATATCATTCTGATCCCCTCCAGATAAGACGTTTGAGAAAGTAGAGGGATAACAATCCCATACAGATTGGTAAAACCCTGTCAGACTCAACAAACGTCAGTAAAAGGTAAAATATAATTCCCAACACAACAGACTTCACCATGTTGATCAATGCTTCAAATCCATCAGCCATGCCAATACCAGCTGGATCGCCATGATGAATTCTTAATGGCGTTATTCTCAACCATATATAAACATTTATAACAAACAACAAAGATCCCCATACGTGATGATTCTCCGATACATGATAGATGACCCACAACAATAGAATGGCCACAGGAATTAAACACAAAATTGCTATTATTCTTTTTTTCAACAACATTGTCATAAAATTTTAGAAGTTCCCTTATTACTCCTTTTAACTAAAAACTTTTGCAAGTTACGAAAAAAATCAAAGAAAAGAAGTACCTTTGTTTTACAAAAACGGATAGAATATAGATGGCTTATCATAAGAAGAGACATATTTTTTCAACACTTTTACTTGCTTTCATCACACTTTTCTTGGTGATACATGTATTTTTCATTCCATCAAATTTGTTTTCAGACTCCACATCCACCATCTTATTGGACGAACAAAATGCATTGTTAGGGGCTCGTATCGCCCAAGATGGACAATGGCGTTTCCCAGAAACAGATTCAATCAATCAACGATTTGTCACCTGCCTAATCAATTATGAAGACAAACGGTTCTATTCTCATTTTGGCATAGATCCCATTTCCATCGTCCGTGCAATGAAAAAGAACATTGCATCACAGAATATCAAAGAGGGTGGAAGTACCCTCACCATGCAGTTGGCCCGAATGGCTCGAGGCAATCAGCCACGAACCATAAAGAACAAATTGATTGAAGCTCTGTGGGCTGTAGATATTGAGGCTACCTACTCGAAAGATGAAATCTTGCGCATGTATATCTCGCATGCGCCTTTTGGTGGTAACATTGTAGGTGTGGATGCGGCTACTTGGCGTTATTTCTACAGAGACATATCTCGACTCTCATGGGCTGAATGTGCAACGCTAGCCGTTTTACCCAACGCACCCTCTCTCATCCATCTGGGTAAAAATCGTCTGCGACTTAAAGAAAAACGCGATCAACTACTAACAACTCTTTACAAGAACGGTATCATCTCTAAAGAAGATTTGGAATTATCTGTCAATGAGCCACTTCCAGAAGTGCCTTACAAAATTCCTAATGATGCCCCTCATCTCATTGATTACCTCTCTAAAAAGCAGAAGGGAAAGGTGCTTCACACACAGATCAACAATCGACTACAACATCAGCTACAAAATCTGGCTGACAACTACTGTCGCATATACACTCGCTCTAACTACATTGAAAACATCGCTATTTTAGTTTTAGATGTCGAAACGGGCGAACCAATTGCTTATATCGGCAACACCACCAACTCCGAATCGGAGGCAATTCAGGTGGATATGATACAAGGCGAACGCAGTCCGGGTAGCACACTGAAACCCTTCTTATATGCCACTATGCTGACCTCCGGAGAGATCACTCCTAAGCAACTTATCTCAGACACACCATTGTCTATCAACGGATTTACGCCTTCCAACTTCAACAAAAGCTATAGCGGTTCCGTTCATGCCGACGAGGCCATCATTCAATCTCTGAATGTACCATTGGTACGTATGTTGTCAATGCATACAACGGCACGTTTTATGGCAGACCTGAAGTGGTTAGGACTCACAACCTTACATTATGACGAAGATCACTATGGTGCATCCATCATATTAGGAGGGGCAGAGGTAACCCTTTGGGATTTATGTCACATGTACCAAAAATTGGCATATCAGTTGTCTCATAACGAAGAGCCCAAAAATTCAAGAATCAGTCTACCAGCCATCTGGTATACTTTCGATGCCATGTCGCGACTCAACCGACCAGAAGAGGAGGCACAATGGTCTCAGTTCAAAAGTATGAAGAATGTGGCATGGAAAACGGGTACGAGTTGGGGTAACCGAGACGCATGGTCAATCGGTCTAACCCCCAAATATGTTGTGGGAGTATGGGTTGGAAATGCAACAGGAGAGGGTAGAGCAGGTATGACTGGCGTTGGCTTTGCAGCACCTGTTATGTTTGATGTCTTCTCCATGTTGGATGACGCCAAATGGTTCTCGCCCGTCACCAAAGGAATGGAACAGATGAAGATTTGTAAACACAGTGGTCATATTGCCAGCAATCTATGCAACGATGTAGAGACAGTATGGACATTGTCGGTAGCAAAAAACACATCAACCTGTCCGTATTGCCGATATGTTCATCTCACACTAGATGAGAAGTGGCAAGTCAACGCCGATTGTGCAGAGATGTCGGAGATGAAGACCGTCTCCCGCTTTATATTGCCCGCCGCGCAGGAGTATTACTACAAAATGAAACATGTTAACTATCAACCACTACCACCTTTCAAAGAGGGTTGTTCAGGTACCACCATCGACCAAGTTGATTTCATCTATCCAGAACATGGAACCACACTTATCATCCCTCGTGGATTTAACGGAATGCCTGAAAAAGTGGTATTCAAAGCCGTGGCAAGAAAGCCCAACACCTCGCTCTATTGGCATATAGACAACTGCTACGTTGGTGAGACACAAGATGAGCATCAACTGAGTCTAAAACCCGACACAGGTACCCATACACTCTCTATTGTAGACAATGAGGGTAATCGGAAAATGATTCTATTCCATGTCAAATAAAGAGAAATCACAAGAAATGAATAGGATAGAAAACACCCCCAAAAATAATATTTCATTTTTTATGATTTTTAATTTCTCCAACGAGTTATTTTTTCGAAACATATATTTAAATTTGTAGAAATTTAAGGTGAGTATATAAATTCATTTCGTGGATATTTTGAATTATTTTCGATTTTCTATTGTAGAGACGATGTGTACATCCTCTCTACCGTGACCGACAGACAATCAGCAAGATATCGAAAGTATAGGACTCACCTCAAGAACTATTGATCAACACTAAAAAAATTTTATATTTATGAAAAGAATTTTTCTATTCATGTATGTGACGTTATTGGCATTAATATTATGTCAATGTTCCTCTAAGAAGGAGGATGCGTCATTAGATTCGCCTGAATATAATGAACTGGTTGAAGGATTCACTTCAGGCAATGTATCGCGTAAATCAACCGTGTATCTCATCCTATCCAGTCAATTGGATGATGAAAAGATGAAAAAAGATGCGAATGACTTCATGTCCATATCGCCATCAGTGAAAGGTAAATTCTCGTATGAGGATTCGTACACAATCGTATTCAAACCCGAAGAGGAGTTGAGTCGCAACACAACCTATACGGTTGAAGCGAAATTGAGCAAACTATTTGGCAAGGATGCTAAAGATTTCACATTCTCATTCAAGACACATCCATTAAAGATGGCTGCTTCAAAGAGAAGTTTTGAAATCACTGAAGACGAACAATATATTTATGATGTGGAAATCCACACGATTGACGAGGAGACATTAGAAACAGTCAAATCACTTGTAAATATCTCATTTGACGTCACTTCAGAAAACACAAAAAACATAGAGTGGATCGAAGAGAGCAACTTCGATAAATTGTTACGTATAACATTTGATCCAACTACCTATAAATCACAAAATTTAAAAATATCAACTCCTGGCGACTCCAAACAAGGCTTAGACGCTGAGAGTCTGCTGACACTTGAGATTCCTAATTCAAAAGATCTAATCGTAACGGAGATTCGTTATGTAAACGAAGACACACGATACATAGAGGTAACATTCAACAAGATACTTGATCCAAAACAGAATATGAGCGGATTGGTATATGTGGATGAAAAGACATGTCCTGTGGAGGTTTCCGCCAATAGTTTGAGGATATTTCCAACTACAAAAAACAAAAACAAAGTTAATCTTCGTCTCTCCAGTTTGATACGAAGCAAGAAAGGCATAACATTGGGATCTGATTATATACAAGAGGTCTCTTTGAAAACGCTTAAACCTGCTGTTGAATTCATCGGAAACGGAACCATCATTCCAAGAGAAGACAAGGTGACAATTCCTTTCCGATCTGTTTACCTAAAAGGAGTGAAGGTAAAAGTATACAAGATATACAGCCATAACATTGGTCAGTTTATCGTTAATTCCAACCTTAATGGATGCCAGAACCTACGTTTCGTAGGACGTCCTGTAGCAGTCACCACATTCTACATGGATGATTCAAAGGATCTTACACAATGGCATAACTATTCTATCGATATCAGTAAACTGGTAAAGATGGATCCAGGTTCAATCTATCGTGTAGAATTGTCTATGGAACAACGCTTGTCTGCATGGAACACAGATTCCACCTATACGATTGATAAAAATGCTATTGCGAAGGAAGATGAGAGGGTATTACGTTCATTGAACAATGAATTTGACGACAACTCCACCTACTATAGCTACTATTATTACGATGACTACGATTATTATTATGAGGATGAGGATGATGATCCAGACAAGAGCTGGTATTATACAAATTCCAGAAAGATAGCCAGCAAGAATGTGTTGTCCACAAACATTGGTTTGGTAGCTTACTCTCCAATCCAAAACAAGATGACCGTCATCGCCAACAATCTGCTCACTGCTGATGGTTATTCTGATGTGACCGTCGAATTGTATAACAAACAATCACACATGATTGCAAAGGGAACCACCAATTCCGATGGTAAAGTAGAATTCGTATTTGACGGAAAAGAAGGTGCTCCTTTCTATATCATAGCTTCTAAAGACAACGATTACTCATGCATGAGAGTGAATAGAGGAGAAGAGCTCTCCACAAGTACATTCGATGTATCTGGTACAAATATCCAAAAAGGTCTGAAAGGCTATATCTACGGTGAAAGAGGCGTATGGCGTCCAGGCGACACCATTTTCTTGTCGTTCATGGTAAATGATAAAGGAAACACATTGCCAGAAGACCATCCAGTCGTAATGGAGTTGAGCACTCCATTGGGACAACTCTACAAGAAGATGACGAAAAACAAAGGTCAACATGGATTGTACACCTTCTCCATCCCAACTGATCCTTCCGTACCAACAGGTAGCTGGTTGGCCAATATTCAAGTGGGAGGACAATCATTCAGCAAATATCTGCGTGTGGAGACCATCAAACCTAATCGTTTAAAGATTGATTTGAAACTTCCTGACCACCTGAATTATGGTTCTCAATACCATAAACTGCATACAGAATGGATGACGGGTAGCAAGACAAATGGATTGGAATACAAGATAACAGGTAAATTCTATCCAATCAAGACCGAGATACCTAACTATCCTGATTATATCTTCGATGATAAGATCAATAAGAGCTTCTCAAGCAGAGAAGAAACCATAGCAAAAGGAAATGTTGATTCAGAAGGAGACGCTAATGTTAATTTCGAACTATCCTTTGGTAACTATGCAGCTGGAAAATTAGGTTGTACACTAACCACTTTAGTCTATGAAACAAGTGGTGAATTCAGTACAGACACTCGTTCAGTGGAATACTCTCCATACAACCGCTACGTTGGTATTAAAAAGCCAACACTGGGTAAGAACGGTTATCTGGAAACAGGTTCAAATCACAAATACAATGTAGTGCTTGTAACAGCTGATGGAAAACCAGTGGCAAATGCCAACCTTGGTGTAACAATTAGAAAGGCTAAATATTGGTGGTGGTGGTATAGCAGCTACGATGATTATGCAGAATACTCATCATCCTCAAATAATGAATTGGTGGAAACCAGAGATTTGAGAACAAATGAAAAAGGTGAAGCTTCTTTCGATTTGAACTTTAGTGATGAGAAATGGGGTACATACATCATCACCGTTAAAGACAAAGAGCAAAAACACTCAGCAAGCATCAAATCCTATTTTGATTGGCCTACATTGTCATCCCCTCGTAGTAAAGACGAACGTGAGAATTCCGTCACATTGTCTTTATCTACCGACAAGACAGAATATCATCCAGGAGAGAAAGCAAACATCACTATTCCTTCCACAGAAAACAGCCGTGCCATTTTAACGGTCTGCAACAGTGCCGGAATTGTTGATATGAAATTCGTGAAATGTGCGAAAGGCGAAACTTCTGTTCAATTTGATATCACAGAAGAGATGATGCCAAACGTATACATTTGCGCAACTCTTGTTCAGCCATACAAACATCAAGAGAACGATGTGCCAATTCGTTTGTACGGTGTTAGTCCAATAACTGTCACCTCAGAGGATAGCAAATTAAAACCTGAAATCAAAGCAGATGATGAGGTGCGCCCAATGACTGACTACACTATTCAAGTGAAGGAAAAAGATGGTCGTGAAATGGCCTACACCTTGGCTATTGTCGATGAAGGTTTGTTGGATCTAACTCATTTCGAAACACCAAACGCATGGCCTTCATTCAATGCCAGAGAGGCATTAGGTATGCGTATGTGGGATTTATACGGACATGTATGTGGAGCCTTTGGCGGCAAAATCGATGAGATGTTCAGCGTAGGTGGTGATGGAGAAATTGATAGCGATAAAAAATCAGTTATCAACCGTTTCAAACCTATGGTCTATTTCAAAGGTCCATTCTTGGTAGGAAAGGGTGATAAAAACACTCATAAGATTAGCATACCAAACTATACGGGTAGGGTACGTGTCATGGTGGTAGCAACCAACGGATCCGCTTACGGTTCAGCTGAGAAATCAACGTTCGTACGCAAGCCGTTGATGGTAATCGGTACCATGCCTCGTCAAATCGGTGTGAATGATGAGATGACCGTTGCAGCAACTGTCTTCGCGACAGACAAGAGCGTTAAGACGGTATCAACCACACTCTCATGCTCTGGCAATTTAGCTATTGTCGGAAGCAATAAAAAGACCATTGAATTCACCGAGCCATGCGACCAAACCATCCTATTCAGAGTAAAGGCTGGCAATAAAGGTGGAAAAGGTAGAATTAGTCTTGAGTGTAACTCTTCTAATGACAAATCTTCTTACGTTACAGACATTGACATCCGTACCGTCAGTCAACACGTAACCAAAACGGAATCATTCCCTATAGAAGGAGGAAAGAGCTTTGATAAGACAATAAACGCAGTGGGTAGCGAACAACAAAAAATCCACATGGAGATATCCTCTATCAAGCCATTGAACATGACTGAACGTGTCTCTGGTTTGATCCAATATCCTCATGGTTGCGCAGAACAAATCTCTTCTCAAGGATTGGCTCAACTCTACATGGACGACTTCGCTCAACTTACCGCTAAGCAAAAGATGGATTTGCAAACAAATGTGAAGGCTGTCATTAACAGACTACCTAAATACCAAACAAGCAATGGTGGTATGGCATACTGGCCAGGTAGCTCTGATGACAACTTCTGGGTTACTGCTTATGTACTCCAATTCTTGAACAAAGCGTCTGAGAAGGGTTATCTCGTCAATGATAAACTGAAAAAGGATTTGACCAAGTACCTCACTTCACAAGTGAAACTTTGGAAATTCGATAGCAACTCTAACAGATACGATTATTACGGAAAGACTAGTGATGCGGCATTCGCCCTTTATGTATTGGCAAGCGTCAATTCTCCTGAACGTGGAACCATGAACAGAATGAAGGAAGCATCAAATAAATTGTCTGAAAACGACATGTATTTGCTCGCTGCCAGCTATGCCTTGATTGGTCAAATATCAACGGCAAAACAAATCATTCAAAAGACAACCAACACCAATAATTATTGGTATACCTATTCAACAGGTTCTCAGTTAATTGCCGAAACATTAACCAAAGATCCTAATGTTGCCAACACGGCGGAAGATATCAGAAAGGAACTGACATCTTCAAGTTACATGTCAACATTCCGTACTGCCATGGCATTACAAAGCATGTATACATACTACAAGTATAACAGTGCTGCGGATGAAATGAAATTCCAAGTGAAAGTGAATGACAGTGAGTTCGCCAATTTAACTACCGGTAATAAGTGTTGGTCTGCATTGGTTGCCCAAGACAAGTCTTCGGTTAAGACTGAAGTTCAAAACAAATCGAAAGGAACCATCTATTTGACAACCACTTGCGAGGGACTTGCAGTACAGGAGCCTATCCAACAAACGACCAACGGTTTGTCTGTCAGTGTTACTCCTATTGAGGGTGATGTAGAACAGGGATCTACGTTCAATGTCTTTGTTACAATTACTAACAATACAGGTAGAAACCTTTCTAACATTGCTATCACGCATATCCTTCCTTCAGGATTCGAAACACTTTCAACAGATAACTCTTCTAACATTAGTTATCAAGACATTCGTGATGATCGTGTTTTATCATACATCAACTACTTTGGTAAGGGTCAGACAGCAAGAATTGTAATGACCGTCTCCGCTACATACGCAGGTACATATTATGTTCCTTCTGTTGTTGCTGAAGATATGTATGACAATAAAGTTTACGGCTGCTCTCCAAGTTACCAGTGTGTCGTAAAATAACAGGTTAAATTCCATCATGGTGGTGTATCAAAATTCATTTTGGTACACCACTTTTTTTTGATTCTAACCTTATCATTCATTGATGGTGAGCGATAGAAAACCCTAACGTGTGCACGAGACATACATGATACCCCCTTTTTGGGGGGCTCTTAAATTTTCAACTATGCAAGGAAAATCAGATAATATTTCCATGTAAAAAAGAGCAAAAATCTATCATAAATATTCCACTTTTCAACTGTTTTTTCTACCTTTGAAAAGTCTCTTTCTTAGAATGACATTTCATAATTGACTCCCAGTCCTGTCAATCATGGAGAAAAAGAAATTATAGAACCCAATAAATGATTATTCATGAATCTCGGAAAGAAAAAATGTGAAGCGCTTAAGGCCATCAGAAAACAGATTGCTGATCTGAACAATATTCAGTACGTGCCTTGTGAATGCACTCATACGGGTGAATGTATGGGTACGTGTCCGACTTGTGAGCGAGAGCGCCAGTACATAGAAGAACAGCTATCCATCAAGAAGAAAAAAGGAAATGTTTTGAAAGTAATGGGTGTTGCTGCTGGCTTGTCTGCCATCACTGCCTTTCAGGAGGCTGTTGCGCAAGAACAAGCAACAAATGCTGATTCAACTACTATAAAATTCGAATGGGAATTCAGGGGCACTTATTTTACTACTGCAGGATTTCCACCTGAGACTTTAACTCAATGGGATGAGATGGCTGAATTCATTTCAAAATTTCCGAATGATACATTTCTTGTGCTGGGACATACGGATAATCGTGGAAGTTTCCAATATAATCTAAAGCTTTCGACAAAAATTGCTAATCTTAATCGCACTCTACTCATCGAACGAGGAGTGGATCCTTATAGGATACTATCAATTGGTTGTGGACCCGCAGAGCCTAAGATACCGAATGCCGAAACCGAATCAGAACACGAACAAAACAGACGTATTACCTTGGAATTTTATTCTCCACAAAGAGTCGAAGAGATAGAAAAGAAGACAAAGGTGAAATAAGAAGCCAATTATCGTCCCAACATACTAACCCTCAATACAACATTCATGAATCTCGGAAAGAAAAGATGTGAAGCGCTTAAGGCCATCAGAAAACAGATTGCTGATCTGAACAATATTCAGTACGTGCCTTGTGAATGCACTCATACGGGTGAATGTATGGGTACGTGTCCGACTTGTGAGCGAGAGCGCCAGTACATAGAAGAACAGCTATCCATCAAGAAGAAAAAAGGAAATGTTTTGAAAGTAATGGGTGTTGCTGCTGGCTTGTCTGCCATCACTGCCTTTCAGGAGGCTGTTGCGCAAGAACAAGCAACAAATGCTGATTCTACCACTACGAAATTCGAGTGGAATTATTATGGGTTTGCTTTTAATGGAAATCTTGATCCTGCATATTGGACTCCATTTGATGAAATGGCTGAATTCATCTCTAAATTTCCGAATGATACGTTTCTTGTGGTAGGACATACAGATAGTCGAGGAAGTGAGGAATACAATCTCAGACTTTCGTCATCCAGAGCTAGATATACCCGTCAAATCCTAATCGAACGTGGTGTGGATCCTGAGAAAATCATATCAATTGGTTGTGGGGAAGCAGAACCTAAGATACCCAATGCTGAAACTGAACCCGAACACGAACAAAACAGACGAGTTACCTTGGAAATTTATTCTCCTCAAAGAGTCAAGGAGATAAAAAAGAAGACAAAGAAGAAATGATAGGTGGATTAAAAAGAACAAATGGATTATTTCCTCTGATAATTATTCATCATTTCATAAAGATATGCGGGACTTTGGACATAAAGTTCCCCTTCCTCATCCTGCAAGGCTGGCATCAGAGGTGAGTTATACACGTGTTCCATAGCCTCCTCAATGGAACAATTTGTATCCTCCATGACATATTTCACCAACTCGCTTAAAGCATAGTCAGTTAAATACGTTGCTATTTGATGATGAGATGGTTGTTTCATATGGTTTCAACGTTAATTTTATGAAGAAAGCGTAACGCTTGTTCCGTTCCAAAGCAGTATTGTTGATCGAGATATTTGTCTTGAAGTAACAAGGCAGCTTGCTCTGGCGAATAGATGCCCTCGTGATAATTCGTTAATTGCAATACGACACCATCATCGGCAATAGGACCTACTACAATGTCATAATTATGTATGGCTTTTTTGTTTTTCTTATCTCGATTAGCATCCACAAACAAGAACCAGTCCACGCAAGCTTGTTCTGGAAATATTTTCACATTTAGACCTGAATGAAGCGCTTTTTCGTCCATTTCATAGCTTATCAATGTAGCTTTTCCCCCGAACAGATGCGATTTTTTTTGTGCCATGCGAATAGCTGTCATTTTATCAGGAGTTAAATAGAATCCTTTTCCAAAGTCTTTGTGACTCAAACCCTTTAAAAGGTCTATTATCTCGATATCTTGATTTGTTCCGTGATAGAGTATCATGCTAATTTCCCTCCATTTTTTTGACAGATAATGAGCAGGTCGTCTATTGTCTCGTCTATAGATTGCAAATGTTCAACGTCGTAGAACTCAATTAGAAACGCAAGCCCCTTGTACTCATGCAAGTAGCGAAATGCGTCTTGCCGAGTCATAGCAAATCGTTGTCCAAATGCATGGATACATGCTGTTAAAAATGGTATCTCATACTTGCTCATTTCGGTCGTTGATATCTACTTTTGCAAATATAATATAATATTTTATATTTTAAAATTCTACTTTTCAAACTGCTTTTGCTACCTTTGAAAGGTCACTCTCACAGAATAACTTTCCTTGATTGGCCCTCGAATTCTGTCAATTATGGTAAAAGGTGCGATAGACCTCAACAAATGATTATTTATGAATCTCAGAAAGAAAATTATACTTGGCTTATTAGTCATCATAGTCTTTCAGGAGGCTATTGCGAAAGGAAAACAGATAGACATGGATTCTACTTCGGTTAAATTCGAGTGGAATTTTTATGAAACCACTTTTACGGAATGTGGCATGCGCCCCGAAGTGACGAATCAAATTGATGAGATGGCTGAATTTGTCTCTAAATTTCCAAATGACACATTTCTTGTGGTAGGACATACGGATAGTCGTGGAAGTGATGAATACAATCTAAAACTTTCAACTACAAAAGCTAAGTATATCCGTACATTACTCATTGAACGTGGTATAGATCCAAGAAGAATCATAGCGTTTGGTTGCGGGAAAAAAGAGCTTAAGATACCCAATGCGGAAACAGAACTCGAACACGAACAAAATAGACGTGTCACCTTGGAATTCTATATCCCGCAAGAAGTCAAAAAGATAAAAAAGAAGAGAAAGACGAGATGACAAGCGGATTCAAAGATGAAAGATTTTCCGTCTTGTCTTATTTTCCCAACTTCCAATAATTGCATTTTATTCCCTTCACACCAGGTTTCACAACAAACATTTTACCTGCTTCTGGATAATTACCGGCTTCGCCCTCTGGCATATACAAAGAGGCAGTAGTGATATACAATTGATCCAAATCTTCACCTCCAAAGGCAACGGCAGTCACATTCAACGCTGGCACATCAATTTTCTGCAACAATTCACCTGTCTGCGGATTCCAACGGGTCACACATGCAGCTCCCCAATTAGCCACCCATAACATACCTTCTTCATCTATCGTATTACCATCTGGCGTACCCATCTCTTTGGTAAGTGAAATAACCTCCTTGCGATTGGATGCCACACCCGTCTCCTCGTCAAAATCAAAAGAAGAGACCTTAGCCGTTGGGGTGTCGTGATAATACATTTTTTTGCCATCGGGCGACCATATCACGCCATTAGAAATCGTAACAGAATCCAAGATCGTACGTGTTGCACCCGTAGGTTCCACACAATAGAATCCTGCTTTGTATAGCGTACAATCATTGTCCATCGTTCCAATCCACAACCGTCCCTTCGCATCGCACTTTCCATCATTGTATCGATTGCCCGGTATGCGTCCCTCAGGATCGGCTATCGCCTTCAACGCACCCGTCGAGAGCGACAACTCAAACACGCCATCTTCCAGTCCCACCAACACAGTGTCTTCCTGGTAGGGAACCACCGTACCAATCATTCGATCCAACTTGATTACTCTATTTTTACCATCTTGCGGTGTGTAGATACACAACGTACCTTTAGTATCAATCCATAACAAACGATGATAACGATAATCCCAAATAGGACATTCTCCAACTTGCATGATGGTGTCAACAGCCACCTTGCATTCTACTTTCTCTGAAACATTCATAGACTCCTCTTTTTGTTTTTGATTAGATTCTGACTGACATGCCGTGAATGATAAAGCCCCAACAGCCATCATCAATAATCCTCTGAATTTTTTATTCATAATCTAATTATATTTTTCATCTATACTTTATGCAACAAAAATAAGACATCTACTATTAATAGGCGAATTTTTCGTAATCTTTTAATATGGATTTCTCTAAACATCTTCTTGGGTTCAATTACGAATCCAAATTAACACAGATAGAGAATTATCTCTCCTTCAATCAAAAAAATTACTATATTTGCAAATAGCAACAAAAGATGTTATTTCCTATCGATAATAATTAATATATGAAACGTATTATTTCCCCAACCATTACGCTCATCATCGCATTGAGCACATTGCCTTTTATGTCGTGCACGCAGTCTGACGGAAACCAACAGTCTGCATCATCAAGCCAAGTGGAGGGAGGCATCCTTATGACAGAGATTTCACCCAATCCTTCCAGCAAGGAAGCATCCGTTTCTTCCAATATAGGAACAATGAGCACACAACTAGAGAAGGGAACCCAAGCACCCATCACCGTCACCGTGAAGGGAAGCATCCATCCTGAGGTTTGGAAGCCAGGCGAAACTGCGACCATCGAGTTTAGTGGATTCCCTAAGAATGCAACAGAATTGCAGGCAGTACAAGAACAATATGGTAACAGACCAGAGGTTGCTGTGCTACTGGAACTTATGGCATTCGAAATTTACAACCATGATAAAGAGGAGGGGAAGAACTGTCTTGAAATAGTCAACGTCACCAACAATGTTTCCTCTGTAGAGCAAATTCTGAAGGATAGATACAACCCACAATATGGCGACTATTACACACCATTTCTTGTAGCAACCTACTTAGAGGGGGCTTCACCCGAGAACGCTTACAAGGTGAATCATCCCTTTACAATCAAAGTGCGTTCTCATAAGGTGAATAAATACCAAGATTCCAATAGTCTCAAGGGAACCGTTCTCTACCTTGAGGTCTACAGTTCTGGTTACGACACACCATGGAGAGGAATCAGTGTAACCAAACAGAAAGGTTGTCCATACTACAAGGCGGTGAATTGTCCAGCACTCTATACACAATGCAAACCAGTCTCCTTTAAGATTGATGAAGAGTATACAGACATCTGGCTACAATAACAAAAATAATAATGGTGAGATGTCAATTTGAAAATAAGATTTCGATATCTGACAGATAAGTGCTAACTTTGAAACGAATTTTAAAATTAAGGTGAGTCCTATAAAATTTACGCTATGTATTTATAGAATCCGCCCCAAAAACCTAAAAAAAATAGCAATAGAAACAATAGCTTTATGGCTGAAAATTCATTACTGGAACGATTAGACGGATTAGAACATAAGTTCGAGGAGATATCCACTCTCATTACAGATCCCGCTGTGATTGCGGATATGAAGAGATACGTGAAACTAAACAAAGAGTATCATGATTTGGAATTGATTATGAATGCGCGTAAAGAGTATAAGAATGCGCTTTCAAATATAGCTCAGGCAAAGGAGATTTTAGATTCTGAGTCGGACCCCGAAATGCGAGAGATGGCAAAGATGGAGTTGGATGAATATGAACCCAAACTACCTGAGATGGAAGAACGAATCAAAATTCTCTTAATTCCATCAGATCCAGAAGATGCCAAGAATGCCATTGTCGAGATACGTGGAGGAACAGGTGGTGATGAAGCTGCTCTTTTTGCTGGTGATCTATTTAAGATGTATGCCAAATATTGCGAAACGAAGGGGTGGAGTATAGCCATCTCATCATTTAGCGAAGGAACTGTAGGAGGCTATAAAGAGATTATTTTCACCGTAACGGGTGAGAATGTATATGGTACATTGAAATACGAATCGGGTGTACACCGTGTGCAACGTGTACCTGCGACAGAGACACAAGGACGTGTCCACACCTCAGCAGCTACGGTTGCCGTACTACCAGAAGCCGATGAGTTTGATGTTCAAATCAACGAAGGTGAAATCAAATGGGATACCTTTCGTTCGGGTGGTGCCGGAGGTCAGAATGTCAACAAGGTGGAATCCGGTGTGCGTCTGCGTTATATTTGGAAAAATCCCGTAACAGGCGTTTCAGAAGAGATCCTGATTGAGTGTACGGAGACCAGAGATCAACCGAAAAACAAAGAACGTGCCTTATCCCGTCTACGTACAATGATTTACGACCGTGAACATCAAAAATACGTGGATGACATCGCAGCTCGCCGTAAAACAATGGTTTCAACAGGTGATAGATCGGCAAAGATTCGTACTTATAACTACCCACAGGGACGTGTGACCGACCACCGAATCAACCTAACCCTCTACAACCTACAAGCAGTAGTGGGTGGTGATATTCAAGAAATCATTGACAAACTAATCGTTGCCGAGAATGCAGAACGATTAAAAGAGAGTGAATTATAAGGTGAACTCTTCACCATTTTTAAATTAATATGAATTGTAGGTTTAATTTATAAAAACCATCATAAGTAATTATTAATCAGACAACTATGACGTGCAATAATATATTAGAGGCTATCGGAAACACCCCTTTGGTGAAGATCAACCGATTGTGCACCAACCCCAACGTGAACATATTTGCCAAAGTAGAAGGATTCAACCCAACAGGAAGTATCAAAGACCGTATTGCCATTCAGATGGTGGAACAAGCAGAGAAAGAAGGAAAACTAACGCACGGAAAGGTAATCATCGAACCTACTTCTGGTAATACAGGTATTGGTCTGGCCATCGCAGGTATCGTAAAGGGTTACAAGGTGGAAATCGTCATGAGTTCTGCCGTCTCCATCGAACGTCGTAAAATCATTCGTTCATACGGTGGTAAGGTGATCTTAACCCCTGCAGAAGAGGGTACCGATGGTGCAATTCGCATGGCACATAAGTTAGTCAACGAGAACCCAGACAAATACTTCATGCCCGACCAATTCTCCAATGCCGCTAATTATCAAGCACATTACGAAGGAACGGCCACCGAGATATGGAACCAAATGGATGGTAAAATAGACTATTTGGTTTGCGCACTGGGTACATCGGGTACCATCATGGGTATCTCTAAATTTTTGAAACAACACAAACCCGACATCAAAGTGGTTTGCGCACATCCTATCAAAGGACATTATATTCAGGGATTAAAAAACATGGAAGAGGCCATCGTACCTGCTATCTATGACCCATCTCGCATTGACGTTCAAATCATGGTGGAAAGTGAAGAGGCCATTGCAATGGCTCGTAAAATCATTGCAGAAGAGGGTATCTTTGCAGGTATGAGTAGTGGAGCAGCCATGTTGGCAGCCATTAAGACAGCAGAAAAGATAGAGAAAGGAAACATCGTGGTGATCTTCCCTGATAGAGCAGAGAAGTACCTCAGTACTAAGATGTTTGATGAGTTCGCCGACTGATCCATACTCCTCTAAAGATGAATAATTTCACCATCATATCTGTATACAACAACAGACAACTGTTGCAAGAGTGCTTGCAGTCGAGTGTGGAATCCCAACAGGATATATCCGTCGAACTGAAACTCATCGACAACACCGACAACAAGTTCCCAAATGCCAAGCTCGCCTACGAAAGCGCTCTCGACAACTGCACTGGTAAATACATCATCTTCTCTCACCAAGACATTCGATTTCTAAACGAAAAAGAACTATATAATATATTTAACCGACTGGAGACAATGGATTTCGGAATTGTCGGAGTGGCAGGTGTAAACGGACGTGACATCATTAGCAACATCTACCACGGCGAGAAACCAATGAAGGTTACAGAATACAATATAACCCAAGAAACCCCTTGCGAAACGGTCGACGAATGTCTCTTCATCATCAAAAACGAAGATAAATACATCAATCTATTCAGAAAACTATGTTGCGATTCATGGCACATGTATGCTGTCGAATACTGCCTACTATGCCGACAACAGTCTGAGAAAGTCTATGTGATACCCGCCAATATATACCATGTATCACCAGGCAACTCATACGACGAATCGTACTACAAACAACTGAGAAAAATCGCAAAAAAATACAAAGGAAGCTTCGAAAGAATCAACTGCACAATGGGTTATTGGCACACAAATACCATCCGCTTATGGTTTCAGATACGGAAACGGAGGAAAAAAGATATAAAAAATGGAACCCTAAAAGTAAAATCTAAAAAAAATTGAAGCATAGAGAACCACCTTTCTAAATATTGTATATCATCTTACTATCAGATATTAACAACACGAGCAATCCAATCCTTATTCAAAAAAAGTAAAAATAAAAATAAATTTATAACAAAAACAATTAAAAAACTTCATAAACAGAATGATTTTATCGGATTTTTTATAATTTTACACCGTTATTTAGGATGTATGGCAACACCAAATATGATATGATTTTATGCGACTTTTTAACTAATCAATATTTTATAAATATATTACATAATAAAAAATTTAATGTGTATGAAGAAATTATTTTTAATAATTGTCTCTGTACTATCTTTTAGTAGTGTGAGTGCATCGAACGTAGAAAAAATTCAGTTCGCAAATGCAGGTGATTTTTCTTTAGGATTGATGGTTGGTATTCCGCCAGTTGGAGCATCAGGGACTCCATTCTTTTCAGTTGATGGAATGATTGGTTTAAAAGATGGTTTTATCCACACAAAGAAGTTTGGCGAAAATGGAGCTATTGACTTAGGTCTATTAACCGGTGTGCAAGTGTACAATCATAGTAATAATTTTGATATACCAATTGTAGCTCGCGGAGGTTTCCACTTTGAATTTATAAAGAATTTTGATGTTTATGCAGGATTCTTAGGCGGTGTGCAAATTGCACATTGGTGTTACGAACCAGAGTTTTTTGGTCCAGAAGATCGTGGAACAGAGCAGAAAGGAACAAAAGGTTATGGTGTCTTTGGAAACTATTTAGGAGCCAAATGGCATTTCACTAAATTCTTTGGAGTGAAAGTAGAGTTTGCAGAAGACTATATCGGACAGTTTCATTACGGTAAAAACTATGTCCACCGTCACGATAGAAGCGCAATGCCATTCTTCTCAGGTGGTGTAAGTTTTAATTTCTAAAAAAAACAGGGACGATGCGAAACATCGTCCCTATTTTTTCTACAGTATCTGTTTTAATATACCATTATTCGTTTTCTATCGCTTCTCTCTCATCTGATTCATCAAAATCATCAGAATCATCATCGTCAGAGTCTAACATATAGCCATAATACGTCACATCATCTTCGTCACGGCAATAAACAATGACATCATCAACTAATCTTCCTAATTCAGATAGAAGTTCACTGCTATGTATTTCTATATTGATTTCTTTTTTAATTTGAGCGAATGTCAATTCGCCTTTTTCTATTAAAAGATTGAGAATCATATCACTTAATGATTCTTCTAAACCATCTCTTTTCTTTCTTTTCAATTCGAAGTCTCTACCCAAATACTTCTCACGCACGATTGGATTGGCAGCCAAATCTTCGGAAGTGCCTTCGAAGAGAATTCTACCTTCGAACAAGAGGTAAGCACGATCGGTGATGGATAATGTTTCATCCACATTATGGTCGGTGATAAGAATACCGATGTTTTTATCTTTCAGTTTCCTAACGATATCCTGAATATCCTGAACAGCAAGAGGGTCGACGCCCGCAAAAGGTTCGTCCAACATTATAAATTTGGGTTCGATGGCAAGGCAACGAGCGATCTCAGTACGACGACGCTCACCTCCAGACAAGCGGTCTCCAAGATTATGACGCACATGATTCAGACTGAATTCAGAGATAAGACTTTCCAATTTCTCTTTCTGATACTCCTTACTGAAATTGGTCATTTCAAGGATGGATTTGATATTATCCTCCACCGTCATTTTACGGAATACAGAAGCTTCTTGAGCAAGGTATCCAATACCTTTTCTAGCACGGATATATACTGGATTTTTAGTGATATCTTCATCATTAAGGTATATCTTTCCTGCATTAGGTACAACCTGTCCCGTAGTCATATAGAAGGTAGTGGTTTTTCCTGCACCGTTAGGTCCTAATAGTCCCACAATTTCACCTTGCTTGACATTAATCGAAACATTGTTAGCCACAATTCTATTACCATACTTCTTAACCAATCCTTCTGTTCTCAAAACCATTTGGGTGTCTGATAAGTACTTGGTAGAATCGTATCGATTTCCAGAATAATTACTCTCAAGATATCCGCTCATTTCTATACTCTTTATTTTGCGCAAATATACAAATTATTGGCTAATTTCTATTATCTTTGCACGAAATTATGCAGACGAGAAAATCTGCAGAAAATGAATATACGAAGAAACAAATGGCGAAGAAACTTTTTATTGAAACATACGGTTGCCAGATGAATGTAGCGGACAGTGAAGTGGTTGCTTCCATCATGCAAACAATCGATTATGATGTAACAACCAACATGGATGAAGCGGATGCTGTTTTCATCAACACTTGCTCTATTCGCGACAATGCGGAACAGAAAATCCACACTCGATTGCAGTTTTTCCAAAACCTAAAGAAAAAGAAGAAAAGCCTTATCATTGGCTTATTGGGCTGCATGGCAGAGCGAACGAAAGATGAACTGATCGCTACAAAAATGGTTGACTTGGTGGTAGGTCCCGATGCCTATCTGGATTTGCCGAACCTCGTATCTTCTGCAGAAAAAGGTCTTGCCGCCATCAATGTGCAACTCTCTACAACAGAGACTTATAAATCGATCATTCCTGCTCGAATCGGAGGCAATATGATTTCTGGTTTCGTCTCCATCATGAGAGGTTGCAACAACTTCTGTTCCTACTGCATCGTACCTTACACCAGAGGTAGAGAAAGGAGTAGGGAAGTCTCCAGTATCCTAAATGAGATTGAAGACTTGAAAAACAGAAATTTCAAAGAAATCATTCTGATTGGTCAGAATGTGAATTCATACGCCTTCAAAAATGAGGATGGTTCGGTGGTTTCCTTCGCATCTTTACTAAAGATCGTTGCCGAGACCTATCCAGATCTACGCATACGTTTCACCACCTCACATCCAAAAGATATGAACGATGATATATTGGAGACGATTGCCTCTTACAAAAATATATGTCATCATATCCACTTGCCAGTACAATCAGGCAGTAACAACGTACTAAAATCCATGAACCGCAAATATACGCGTGAATGGTATTTAGACCGTATTGCCGCTATTCGCCGTATCATTCCGGATTGTGGTATCTCCACAGACCTCTTCTGTGGCTTCCACGATGAAACAGAAGAAGATCATCAACAGACATTGTCATTGATGAGAGAGGTGGTCTTCGACTCTGCATTTATGTTTAAATATTCGGAAAGACCTGGCACTTACGCATCCAAGCATCTTCCTGACAATATTTCAGAAGAGGTGAAAATCGCACGACTGAACGAGATGATTGCACTTCAAAATGAGATGTCAATGATCTCCAATGAAAGAGATGTGAACAAGGTGTTCGAAGTGTTGGTGGAAGGACCATCCAAACGCTCACGAGAGCAGTTATGCGGACGTACACCACAAAACAAGATGGTTGTCTTTCCAAAAGGGGGACATAAAGTAGGTGATTTTGTGAAGGTGAAAATATTGTCTTCCACCTCAGCCACCCTTATTGGTGAATTAGCAGAATAATGGGGCGCAACTTTTTATCGGTGAGTTTATAAAATCATCGTACAAACAAAAATTAGTGCGAATAGCCCAATTTTTATAAAAAAAAGTTAAATTTGCCATTCATTCAGGTGACAGATATTGTATATTGAAAAAAAAGAAAAACATGAAAAAGATATTTATTTCATTGATAATCTCATTTTTGGCATTATCAGCCAATGCACAGTTGAGTCCATTTACACCCTTCACCGTGTTTGATGGAAATCACTATTGGGTAGAGGCCGGAGCATCATACAACAGAGTTATAACAAGTCATGTTGATTATAAGCTAGGCTATCGTGGAGGTATTGGAGCAGACATACCTATCCATTACTCAAGTGTCTCCTTTCTGCCATCCATTCTATGTGAAAACAGAGGATACATTCAAGAGATGATAGTGGATATGACAACACAGACAATCGATATGAACTCTTTGCATATTGTTGTTCCTATCGACTTCTCCTACAATCTACCAATTGGTAAAAAGAATGGTATTCAATTCGCTGGAGGACCATTTTTCTCTGTCGGAATAGCAGGAAGTTATACTGAATCATCTGACAATTATTTGCAATTATACGGAACACGTACATTGGAATTCAATCCATTCAAGAACGAAGACCCAGAGCACAATCTGTTGAATCGTTTTGATTTCGGTATGGATTTGGGCATTCGTGTCATCTTCCTTCGTCACGCAATGATTAAGTTAAATGCAGAGATCGGATGCATCAACATCAGTGGAAGACCCGATGTTCCTGGATTCAGAAGTATCTCATTCTCTGGGTCGATAGCGTTTAGATATTGATTTATGCTAATATATTTTGTAGGGACAGTGTATTCACTGTCCCTATTTTTTATAACTCAACTTAACAGTTTCATTTTCTGTCTTTTTTCTACTTGATTTCTAACAAACTACTTGTAAAGCTCAAGAATTTTTATGAATTTTGTGATGCAGTTGTTCATATCTTTAATAATAACATACGAATAATTTTGCACAGTATTCAGATACTATTCTCGCTATGTTGATACGTTTGAACCGGAAGAGCAGATTGATTTGAAACAAGCCATTGCTGATTTCAAAGCAGCGATGCAAACAGAGACAACAGTGGAGAAGGATTTAGAGGAGTTGCTGAAAACAATTGACAATGAACAATGATGGAAATGGAGAAACATAGTGAAAAAAATGAGGAAATGCTCGTTTCAAGCCAAGGACTGTTTCAGGATGCCTGTGCCATAATTGAGCAGGCACAGTTGGTGGCCTACCGCGCAGTGAACGAAATACTCATCAAGCGCAACTGGTTGCTCGGGATGCGTATTCAGCACGAAGTGCTCAATGACAAACGGGCGGAGTATGGTGAGCAGGTGGTGAAAGCTTTGGCTGCATTTCTTACCAACCGCTATGGAGAAGGTTTTACCAAAACTAATCTTTACAATTATGTGAGCTTTTACCAATATTGGCCCGACTTTTTCCACGCAGTGAGTGGAATTTCTTTGGAAAATGATACCGAGAAGATTTTCCACGCAGTGAGTGGAAAATCTGACGAAGAACCAGTTTCCAACATTATGAACGCGCTGCGTTCACAATCAACTATTCGGTTGTCTTGGACTCACTACCGCATCATCCTGCAGGAATCCAACGCCGAAGCTCGCGCCTGGTACGAGAACGAGGCTGCCAACGAAATGTGGAGCACTCGCACCTTGCAGCGTAATATCTCGTCACAATACTATTATCGTCTCCTTCAGTCGCATGATAAGGCAGTAGTGCATGACGAAATGCAGAAGTTGACTAAGCCTTTGCAAGACAAACTGGAATACTTGAAGAATCCTGTCGTAGCTGAGTTTCTGGGTTTCAAGAACAATACGGATTATACGGAAAGCAGTTTGGAACAGAGCATTATAGATCATCTTATTCCATTCCTTATGGAATTGGGCAAAGGATTCGCATTTGTTGATCGTCAAAAGCACATACATACCGAGAAAGAGGATTACTATATCGATTTGGTGTTCTACAACTATCATCTGCGTTGCTTTGTTCTCATTGATTTGAAAACGAAGAAGTTGTGCTATCAAGATGTGGGACAGATGGATATGTATGTCAAGATGTATGATGAATTGGTGCGTCCCGAGGGTCATAACCCCACTATCGGCTTGTTGCTTTGTGCTGACACCGACGAGGATGTCGCCCATTATTCCGTCCTCAATGGGAACGACCAACTTTATGCCGCCAAATATCTCACTTATATGCCCACCCAAGAGGAACTAAGACGAGAAATAGAACAGCAGAAGGAGTTTTATAGGTTACAAAATAAGGAATGATGGAGAAGCAAACTAAAATAGAAGCCGTTCCATTAGGTTGGAAAGTGAAGAAACTTAAAGATGTTTTTTTATTAATGAGTTGTCTTTGCCATCCAATACCCCCACTGATTATCAGTTCAGATATATTACAATTGAACAAGTCAGTACCATACAACTCGCTTTCATACACTGCTTCGATCTCATTGTCCAGATTGCGATCAAGCACAAGCATGGTTAGATAGATATGGGAATTCTTTGTGAATGAATGGAATAAGATTGTCATCCGTTTAGAAAATCATCCAAATCTCACATAACCAAGAAAACAAAAACTTTTCTTCATTTTCAATCCCCCCCTTTTTTTCGTATCTATTTTTTGTGTATCTTCGCAGAAAATTTTGAAATTGGATGAAAAATATACGAAACTTTTGCATTATAGCCCATATAGACCATGGTAAAAGTACGTTGGCTGATCGATTGTTAGAGTACACAAAAACGGTGACTGGCAAAGACTTACAAGCTCAAGTCTTGGACGATATGGATCTTGAACGAGAACGAGGTATCACTATTAAGAGTCACGCCATTCAAATGGACTATCTCTACAAAGGGGAAAAATATACACTCAACTTAATTGACACTCCGGGACACGTGGATTTCTCTTATGAGGTATCACGTTCCATCGCCGCTTGCGAGGGCGCTTTATTGATTGTAGACGCTTCGCAAGGTATTCAAGCTCAAACTATCTCTAACTTATATATGGCATTGGAACATGACTTGGAAATCATTCCTGTCATGAATAAAATCGACCTACCAGGTGCTATGCCTGATGAGGTGGAAGATCAAATCGTGGATCTCTTAGGTTGTAAAAGGGAAGAGATCATCCGTGCCAGTGGAAAGACAGGCGAAGGTGTCTACGACATCCTCGATGCTATCGTCGAACGAATCAAACCGCCAGTAGGAGACCCTGATGCTCCTCTTCAATGCTTGATATTTGATTCTGTCTTTAACCCATTCCGTGGAATCATTGCCTATTTTAAAATTGTCAATGGTACCATCAACAGTGGCGATTTAGTAAAGTTCGTCGCTACAGAAAAAGAATATTTAGCAGACGAAATCGGTATCCTTCGTTTGGATATGTCTCCTCAAAAGAAACTCTCCGCAGGAAACGTAGGTTACATCATATCGGGTATCAAAACCTCCAAAGAGGTGAAGGTTGGTGACACCATCACGCATGTGAATAGACCATGCGATAAAGCTATCGAAGGTTTTGAGGAAGTAAAACCTATGGTATTTGCCGGTGTATATCCAATTGACACAGAGGATTTTGAAGACCTTCGTGCCTCAATAGAGAAACTACAACTCAACGATGCCTCACTGACCTTCCAAGCTGAGTCTTCTTTGGCTTTGGGATTTGGTTTCAGATGTGGATTCTTGGGTATGCTCCACATGGAGATCATACAAGAGCGCTTAGACCGCGAGTTCAACATGGATGTGATCACGACGGTGCCTAACGTTCGTTACAATGTCTATACAAGAAAAGGGGAGATGATCGAAGTGCACAACCCATCTGGTTTGCCCGATCCAACCCTGATTGAAAAGATAGAAGAACCTTATATTCGTGCCTCTGTCATCACATCAACCGATTACATTGGTGCGATTATGACCCTTTGTTTGGGTAAAAGAGGTGAACTGGTACGCCAAGATTACGTGTCGGGCAACCGCGTCGAACTTGTCTACGACATGCCTTTGGGCGAGATTGTCTTCGACTTCTATGATAAACTGAAAAGTATTTCCAAAGGATATGCCTCTTTCGACTACCATCCAAACGGAATGAGAGAGTCTAAATTGGTTAAACTGGACGTTCTGCTGAACGGAGAAGCGGTAGATGCACTCTCCACCTTGACACACTTCGACAATGCCTACACGTTAGGTAAACGCATGTGCGAGAAGTTAAAAGACTTAATCCCTCGTCAGCAATTCGATGTGGCTATACAAGCAGCAATCGGAACAAAAGTTATCGCAAGAGAGACCGTAAAAGCAGTTCGTAAGGATGTAACCGCCAAATGTTACGGTGGTGATATCTCTCGTAAACGTAAATTGCTTGAGAAACAGAAGAAAGGAAAGAAGAGAATGAAACAAATCGGTACGGTCGAAGTACCACAAAAAGCATTCTTAGAGGTATTAAAACTTGATTAGAGCTTTTATGTTTGATACAGTAAAACAAATGTACGACAATGTACGTTCGAAAAAATCATCTCGCGACGTTGCATTGTGGCTTTTTAAAAAGCTAAATATAGAATATACGGAAGGGGAGGCTCGTGAAGAGGATACTACATACGGATTCTCTTTTCAAGATGCCTATTTCAGCATTGTTTGTTCATTGAAAGATGAAGACGCCTTCATCTGTTTCAACTATATCTATACCGATAAGTATAAATACAGATACGCCATCCAACATCTGTGTAATTCTCTCAATAAGGATTACCATCAGGCCATCTGTTTTTTCACGTATGATGAGACGAACGACACAGTTGCGGTTCACATGAAATCAACCATCATTTTAGATGACGAAAACGAAATCAACAAGGAACGATTCACCAATATGCTAAACGGCTTCTTCTCATTCCGAAGAGCCTTTCATAATGAGATTGAATCCATCAAACAATCCTTCGATAAGAAAGAGGATGTTGATGTCATCGATGAATTATATCGTGAGAAAAGAGGTCGATATCTGTTATTGGAACAAGAGATTGCACAAAGACACTTCTCGGTGTTACGCACACCGTTTCATCACATGGTTCTGACCCCCCATGATATATTCTCCTTATCGGACAGTCCGCTACTAAAAGAACGTATAAGGAAAATATCCTTCACGCATATCCATCATTCCATCCTGACGGTTTCTATCGATGAATATGACACGTTCAACATAGCTTCCGCCATACGCAAACTGAGGGAGACTATGGATGAAGAAGAGGCTAAGGCGGATGAATACCTGCTCTCCATCACCTGCATCGATGGAAGCCACTATTCCGCTTCGATGACATGGCAATCAGAATCAAAGATTTCAGACTATTTCTTACTTTCAATTCATAATCCAAGTCTATTGGTTAACAAAGAGATTCAAACGGAAGCAGAGAAGGCACTAAACATGATTTATGTATTGGACAAATCCCAATCCAACAACGAAGCGGAAGTCAAATACATGATCAACGACGCTCTGGATAAGGCTCAGGCTGGTAATTTTGAAGAGCTATCAGATGAACAAAAAGTGTTGGTAAACTTCTCTTCCTGGTCATTAGCTGAGGATATCTACTGGGGTAATAAATATTTCTTTGATAAATGCTACTTTCAAGCTATCAAACATTATGAGCGCATACTATCTGCCGTTCATCCAATAGTCGATTCGCTAAAGAAAAAGCAGATAAACGATATCATGGAAGTTTATTACAAATTGGGATTCTGTTATGGTGAGTTGGAAATATACTCCAAAGCTCTTTATTATTTGGATGTACCATACAATTTCGGTCATGTGAATGGTTGCATGGAATATATCAACTGCCTTGTTAAATCAAAGGATTTTCGTGCCATTGAAGTGATTGACCAACAGTTGTCTAACATCACAAACAGACTATCCGATTTTGATGAAGATGATGATATACCTAGTGTATTTATCGATTATAGAGGGTTCTTGATTCGCAGACGCACATTTGTGTTGATTGAATCAAAGAAATATGACGAGGCTGAAAAAATGCTAAAACAAATGTTAGAAAGTGACGAGGAAGGTATGCGCACCTATGCAAAGTCTGAATTGGAATACCTAAAAAGACTGAAGCAAAGCACTTCCTATGACAATGACAAAGAACAGGATAATCAGTAATGTAACATTCTATAGGAAGGTTTCAAGTTGGACGTTCTTTATATTTTTCGATTTTTCCATGCTTTTATCTTATAAAAACTTGCAAATATCGAGAAACTTCACGAAATTCGCAGAAAGCAGTGTGTAATGGATATGATTACTTGCTTTGTAGTGATAAACTAATGTTGATTTGTAATCGTATTGGGTAAAAAAGTATAAATGTTATTGTGTTATTATGAGAAAAGGATTAAGTAAATATATTTTCGCCCTCTTACTATTGTCTGGAGCAGAATGTGCTTCAGCTCAAAAGTTTGTGAGAGTAAACCAAATTGGATATGGCGCTTCGATGCCTAAGATAGCAACTATCGTAGGGATGAATGCCTCCAATTATGAGATCAAAGATAAAAAGACGAATACAGTAGTCTATAGTGGTGAAGTAAAAGAAGGAAAATACTGGGATCTCTCCAGAGAAACCATTCAGAATATAGATTTTTCTGAATTCAACAAAGAAGGTGATTATTACCTTCAAGTGGATGACGAGAAATCTTATCCTTTCAAAATCTCCTCTTCGAACACCTATCGCGAATTACTTCAAGGTGTAATCCGTGCATTTTATTATTGGCGTTCTTCTACTGCCATAGAGCCTCCATACTCTGCGTTCAGAGGAAAGGACTATTCTCGTGCTATGGGTCATCCCGACACTTTCGTATACGTACATCAATCAGCCGCTACAGAGAAACGTCATGTGGAATCGGTCATCTCATCCCCTAAAGGATGGTACGATGCGGGAGATTACAACAAATACGTTGTTAATGCAGGCATCACTCTGCACCAGATGATGCTCTCGTATGAAATGTTCCCTGAATATTATAAAGACCTCCAACTCAATATTCCTGAAAGTGGAAATGGATTCCCTGATCTTTATAATGAAATCAAATGGGAAACTGACTGGCTCTTTACCATGCAAGACCCCGACGATGGTGGCGTCTACCACAAACTTACCACCTTACGTTTCTCCGGATTCGTTCAACCTGTGGAAGATAAAGCCGACCGTTATGTTGTGACCAAAACGACAGCTGCTGCATTAGACTATGCGGCAACAATGGCAATGGTATACCGCATCTTCAAATCTATCGACGCTCCGTATGCTCAAAAAGCGTTGGCTTCTGCTTTGAAAGCCTACAAATGGGCTGAAGCAAACCCTAACATCCTCTACAACAATCCAAAGGATGTGCGTACGGGTACTTATGGAGACAGCGACGTGACCGACGAACAGTTCTGGGCTGCTGCCGAACTATTCTTGGCAACAGGTGAGAAATCATATTATCAGAAACTCGATTTCTTCCAAAAATTCGATTCTCCAACATGGAATAAAGTAAATACGTTGGGATTAATTTCTCTGAGAATGCATAGCGACGAACTACCATCTTTCGTTGATAAGAAACAATTGGATAATAAGTTCAAATGCTTGGTGCAAACCATCCACAACCAATTCAAATTCTCCCCAGGACGATTGGCCCTGAAGAAATTTGTGTGGGGTAGTAATGGAGATATCGCTATCAACGGAAACATCATGGGCATAGCCTATCTGTTGTACAAAGATAAGAAGTACCTCGACGCTATGGTGGGTAACTTTGATTACTTGTTAGGTTCCAATCCAACAGACTACTGTTTCATTACTTGTTTCGGTTCAAAATATCCTAAACATCTACACGACAGACGATGCGCCAGCGACGGAATTGTTGAGCCAATACCTGGTTACCTCTGTGGAGGAGCCAACCCAAATCAAGTATCAGACTGCGGTCAGCTCAACTACCCATCGTTATCACCTGCTCGTTGTTACTTAGACCAAGAGTGCAGCTATTCCACCAATGAAATAGCTATCAATTGGAATGCACCTCTTATTCTGTTGATATCGATGATGGAGAATATGAAATAGAATGAAATCTTACCAATAAATCTTATCCATAAAAATTACTTTTCAACGATCGTCTAATAGGTTCAGGCGATCGTTGAAAATTTAAATTTATAGAACCTAATATAGAGTTAAAATTAATTATGATTAAAAGAAATTTTTTTCTGTTCGCTTTTTGTTGTGGAGTTATGTGTGCCAATGCAACTGCCCAATATATGACTGTGGAGCAAAAGAATGGAGAAAGAATCAGTTTCCTTTTGAAGGAAAATCCAATTATCACGTATAGTGAAGGCGACCTCGTAGTGAACGGCGATGCCACAACAACCTATGCAATTTCGGGCGTGAAGAATTATCATTTCACGGAAGATGACGAAACGAAAGTAAAAGACGGATTGTCCAATCAGTCTCCTATTATCAGCCTTGATGATAAAACTATCAGCATAATAAACGCCCCAGCAAATGCCAAACTTTCGTTGGTGAATATCAAAGGGGTAGTGGTAGCTACAACAAATACAGACTCAGAAGGTGCAGGTACCATCACTTTTCCAGAAGGAAAAGGTGTATATGTACTTTCAATAGGAAATCATTATTTTAAAATTATTCGTAAATAACAACAAAAAATAAATAAGAGTTTACATGAAAAAGATCTTATTGTCAGCAACGATTGTATCATTGTTGGCTGTTTCAGCATTTGCTGTAACGAATATGTGTGTGGAGCAAAAGGATGCACCAACATTGCGCTATGATGTGGATAACGTAGAAAAAGTCTATTACGAGAAGAAAAATTCTTCAAACTTTGAAATGTGTGTGTGGCAGAAAGATGGATTTGTTCTACGTCATAATGTGGAAAATATAAAACAAGTCACTTATGAAGAATTGGAAGAAACACAAGAAGAGCAAGGTGTAACGGTTAGCGGCATGGTGGGTTCTCATTCCTACGTTGATCTAGGTTTGCCTGATGGTACACTGTGGGCGAACTATAATGTGGGAGCTACTAAGGTTGCCGAATATGGAGACTATTTTGCTTGGGGAGAGACAGAACCAAAGGAAGTGTACAATGAGGAGACTTATAAATGGGGAAAATTCGATTCAGGTAATTTTAAATTAACTAAATACAATACAGACAGTTATGATGGCGATAAAGATGACAAGATAATCCTTGATGCGGAGGATGATGCAGCTACTGTAAACTGGGGTTTAGGTTGGAAAATACCGAGTCCCAAGGAGGTGAAAACTCTTATTGATGGATGTGATTGGGAGTACACGGAAGATTTCAACGGTACTGGTATAGCTGGAAATATAGGAACAAGTAAAAAGAATGGGAACAAAATCTTTTTGCCTTATGCAGGCTATCGTTCTGATTCATCACTTTTTTCAGTCGACCAAGGATACTATTATTGGACATCTTCGATTTATTATAAGAATGATTATTACTATAATTATAATGTCTTCAATTGGGAATTGTATTCCTGTTTTCGTTACTTCGGCTATAATGTACGTGCTATCGTTTCTGATGCAATAAAGAGAGAATATACTGTTGAGTTTTTCTTGCCTGATGGAACCTTGATAGCAAGCAAACAAGTGGTGGAAGGCAAGGCTGCGAGAATCAATGCTCCTTTGTTGGAAGGTTTCAAGTTCGTAAGATGGGAAGACTCTTCATTTATCTCAGTAAAGGAAAACCTTAAGATTTATGCATTGTATGAAGAACTTGAGAATCCGATAACAACTAGTGGTGAGATAGGAGGCTACTCTTATGTCGATCTTGGCTTGAGCGTCCAATGGGCAACCTATAACGTGGGGGCAACCCGTCCCGCTGAATTTGGGTATTTATACGCATGGGGAGAATTGTCTCCAAGAAAGGAGGATGGAGAGTATATCGAATATCAACTGTCACCAGGTGAAACACTTCAGACTTTTGAACCCCAATGGGACATATACAAGTGGTGCAAGGGTACAGATAAGAGTATGACCAAATATTGTAGAAAAGAAGAGTATGGCGACGTAGATGGAAAAAGTGTATTGGAAGCAGACGATGATGTTGCAACTGTTAATTGGGGTGGTTCCTGGCGCATGCCGACCCAAGAAGAATGGACTGAACTGGTGAATGGATGTACATGGGAATGGACTGAGGATTTCTATGGAACGGGAGAAGCGGGTGCTATAGGAACTAGCAAAGTAAATGGCAACAAAATCTATTTCCCTGCATGTCATAAGATAGGAACAAAACTTTGGACGGATTTGTATCCACGTTGGGGAGAATATTGGTCCTCTTCTCTTACAATGTTTAATGACAGTAAGGCATCTTTCATTCACTTTCTTAATAATCTTAATAAATATAAACCAGAGTGTTCAAATGTTTCGGGGCATAATCGCTACAATGTATCCAGCATTCGTGCGGTAAATTCTGAAAAGTAAAAAAAAAGTACTGCTCGAATAATTACTCTGGTACTATCGACAATACAAAAGAGGAGCATGTCATTTGTACATGCTCCTCTAATTTTTTTAGTGGGTGCTATACTTTTCTAACCGCAATTAAACTGATTACCAGCGAACAAAACATACCTAACAACGGAAACCATTCGTAACCTATGCCTAAATAGGAATAGAGTCCGCCCAATACACTACCCACCAATACGGCAGTAAACCACAACGGCTCGTTCACCCTTCGTTTCTTATAAAACAGTAACGAGACTGTCAATGGGAATACGATTCCCGGTGAATAGATGGAATAGGCACTTAATAACAAATTGATAATGTCTGTCTTATGCAGGGCTATCAATAAAGCTAATATTCCAATAACCACCACAAAGATTCGGATTCTCCTCACATCCTTTTGTCCAAACAGGTCATGCTCAACAATCGTGGCAGCATTGATCAAACAGGTATCTGCCGATGATATAAGCGTGGATACCAACGCTAAAAACAACAAAATGGAAATAGGCAAGGGGAGCACCGACTTCATTAAATAAACCAACGGATTTAAGCCTTCGGGGACCGACTCATTGTAATAGGTCCACATGGATATCAATGTGATAACCACACTAAACACAAGTAAACACACAGAGGCAATCCAAACCGCCTTTTTCGCCGTACGACCATCTTTCGAAATTAAATTACGCGAAATAATATCGGGTCCCAAGAAGAATGTTCCACCCGTCACAAACAGCAATAATACCCAATGAAACATGGTAAAATCGGACGAGAGTAACTCTACGTGCTGAAAAACCGTCTGACAATCACCATCTCTCACTACATACAGGTAAAAAAAGGTAATCACAATACCTACAGCAATAAAGACTGATTGTACCACATCCGTCTTCACTACAGAGATTTGTCCGCCTAAAAACGTATATAATATAACCATCCCCGCAATAACGGTCACAATCACCTCATACCGACCATCCAACAAAAACATTAGAATCTTAGCGATAGAGACAAACTGTGCCGCCACAATCCCTATCCACGAAAGAACAATGATCAAAGCCAGCATAAGCGAAGCCTTTCGTCCAACCGTCTTATGCGCAATATCAGGTAGGGTATTGGCATTCAATTCTCGTATTCTTTCTGATAAAAAACAACCTTGAAGAAACAAGCCAATAGCACCAACTCCCAGCCACCAAAAAGCACTAAAACCAATTTGAAAGACCCGATCTGCCACTCCTATGGTGGCAGAGGCTCCAACAATAGTGCCCAACAACGATAAGAGAACCGTAGCTAAACCCTGTCGCTTCCCTGCAACTGCAAAATCTTCAAAGGATCTCTTCATAGGTCAAAACATTCATCTTTATCTGATCTCGTCTTGAGATATCAGATTATTCAACAGGGCATATATGGTAAGTCCTGATATGGATTTAATATTTGTTTTGCTAGTAATATTCTTACGATGCGCAATCGCAGTGTGGATGGAGATATTCAGCTGATCCGCAATCTCCTTGTTGGTGAATCCTTTGGCCACCAATACCAACACCTCTTTTTCACGTTGTGATAAATCACAGCTCTCAGCCGAACTATTACTCTTTATCTCACTATAATTTCTTAGCTTAGAAAGAATGCTGGATGGATCTTCCTCCAACTCAATCACACCATCAAAAAGAGCTGTACTCTTTGCAGACAAATAACTGGATACAATGGCAAAGATATGAAGAGACTCATTTTCATTCTTCCAATCTTGTACCTGTTTGGCAAGATTAAACTCGCCAAATAAACGAGGGTTGACAATCAGAATCTGAACAGATGGCAAAGCGATACCATGAGTGAACGAATAAGATCTGAAAACCTTCGTCACCTTAAATTCCGGACTGTTTTCTATAATCTTTTGCAACCCCTCAACAATAATGGAGGAGGATTCTAATATGGCAATATTCGTTTTACTCATTTCTTGCCTCCTTCCAACCAGTTTACATAGGGTATCAATATTTTTTCCTCTACTACAGCATGTTTGATAAGATCCTTTGATAACTGTATAATATCAAACCATACACCAATACGCTCATTCGGCATGATTTCAGGTGGCAGATACTTGATGATGATATTCGTCAGATCACTCAACTGATCTTCAATGTTATCATGCATCTCCAAGATATCTTGCAGTTTATACTTAGACGATTCGCCCTCTTCCAACTTCAAAAGATGAGGAAACAAAGAACTCTCCTCTGTCATAAAGTGTTTAGCCACCTCGTCTTCATATTTCTTAAAGAAACTCATCAACACATTTCCCACCTTTTCTGCACTATTAGCAATCTTTTCCACATGCTTCTCGATATGTTTCAATCGATGATTCAAATAAAAATCATGCGATGCAATTAGATACTTCACAAGCCATTTACCATTGATAGATTTTATATCTTCCTCACTTGGCTCATAGTCATCGTATGTGTAGACATTGCACAGAAGTAAAAACAAGGAGATGGGCACATTGCTGAGTCTACACACCTCATCCACTCTTTTCTCACCAAAACCTAATTTCATATCGAAGCGTGGTAGCATCAAAATCAATTGAGGATTAATCGCTAACAACTCCTCTAATTTTTGTTTTTCTGTAAATCTCATATCTATTAGTATCGATGAATTATCACTTATTGCAAATATCTGATTTTTTTTTGGTACATTGTGCCTTTAACTGGCATACACTGCAATTTTTTTCTATTCCACAGGAACATTCCCCATCACCACATCCACAGTCACAACCTCCCTTAGTATCAAAAAATATCCGTTTGATACTCCAAGCAATAGCGGCCAACAAAATGATCGCCACTAATATCGTTTGTACTGTCGAATTAATCATATCATATCATATCAATTATTTTTTAGGAGGTAGAGAAAAATCCCACCTTAAAAAAGGGATCCAATCTGATAAATGAGGAATGATACAATCCATGCAACCGTTGACGTGTACAAAATATTAAATCCTGCCCACTTCCAACCTGCCTCCTTCGCTATCGCAGTAATGGCTGCCACACATGGGAAATAGAGCAAAACAAAGACCATAAATCCAAATGCAACCAACGGTGTGATAGGCAATTCTGTATCATTTCGATGCATTTGCAAAGCATACTTCAAATCTTCCGATTCCTCATCTGCATTCAAATCCGCATGATATAGCACACCTAAAGATGATACAACAATCTCTTTCGCTGCAGCTCCCGTCAATATACTGATTCCCATCTTCCAATTGAATCCTAACGGACGCACTACTGGTTCAATAAACTTACCTAACTTACCAATGTAAGAGTTCTCACTATGCGCCACAGCACGATCCAAATTCAATTGCGCTATCTTCTCCTCCTTCTGTTCTGCCGACAACGTGACATCCTCTTCCGTTTGCGCTATTTGTGCATCTATCTGATCCGTCTCGGTATTGTGCGTTGGGAAATAACACAATGCCCAAATGATGATGGATGCCACTAATATCACCGATCCCATCTTCTTTAAGTATTGAACAGACTTCTCCCACATGTGAATCAACGTATTTCTTGCTGACGGAATACGATAGGGTGGCAACTCCATCACAAACTGTTCTGAATCATCCTTAAACTTCGTTTTTTTCAGTAATAATGATGTTAAAACAGCAACTCCAACTCCTATCAAATAGATTCCTAATAAGATGAATGCCTGATGCTTTTCAAAGAATGCCGCCACGAATAACAAATAGACGGGCAGACGAGCTGAACAGGACATAAATGGAATCGCCATCATCGTCACGATTCGATCCTTGGGATTCTCCAACGTTCGAGTGGCCATAATAGCTGGAACACCACATCCGAAACCTGTCAGCAACGGAATAAACGACTTTCCATGCAAGCCCATCTTGTGCATAATCTTATCCATGATGAACGCAGCTCGTGCCATATATCCTGTATCCTCCAATAGTGAAATGAAGAAAAACAAGATCAGAATGTTCGGCAAAAAGACGATGACACCACCAACTCCCGCGATAATTCCATCGACAATCAAATCCGACAGAATTCCATCTCCCAAAAGAGAACGCATCATCTCACCCAACCAAATAACTCCAGCCTCAATCCATTTTTGTGGATATTCTCCTAATTTAAAGGTGGCTTCAAACATAATCAACAAGAAAAGTATCAGAATAGGGAAACCTAACCACTTGTTGGTTAGAACCTTATCCATTGAATAGGCTCGTTCCTCCTTTTCCGTCTCATCCGATTTCACCAACGTCTCCATCAAAGCACCGCGAATGAATCCATATTTGGCGTTCATGATAACACTCACAGTATCCTCTCCATATTCCTTCTCAATCTTTGCGCGATAGAAATCAACCTTATTACGGATGTCATCCATATTGTCCATGTATTTCTCCAAATGCTTGATTGTCACAGAGTCATTCTCCAATAATTTGATGACAACATATCGGAATGGGAAATCCACAGCCACCTCAGAATGTTCCGATATCAATGGTTTAATAGCACTGATGGCCTCTTCCAGATTAGCTCCGTAATTTATATGAATATGCTTGGTGATTTCATCATTCTCTTCATACACACTGATGATATGGTCTAGGATATGGTCAATGCCTTCTCCCGACTTGGAATTAGTAGGCGCACAAGGAAAACCTAACATCTTCTCCAACTGATCCACATCCAGTTTAATTCCTTTCTTATCCAACTCATCATACATGTTCAACGCCATCACCATACGCTCGTTCATATCAATCAACTGCGTCGTAAGGAATAAATTACGTTCCAAATTTGATGAGTCCACAATGTTCAATATCACATCTGGATGTTGCTCCGTGATGTATTCACGTACATACAACTCCTCTGGCGAATATTCTGTGATAGAGTAGGTACCTGGCAAATCCACCAAGTTGATGGTATAACCATTCCGATAGAATGTACCAACCTTAGAAGAAACCGTCACACCACTATAGTTACCCACATGCTCACGAAGTCCCGTGGCATGATTGAAAAAGGAGGTCTTACCACAATTCGGATTACCTACCAATGCCACTGTGATGGTCTTAATCTTTTCCGTGATTTTACGTTCTTCTTCCTCTGAAAAGGTACCATTGAAATGAGGAGAATTCACCATAGAAGAGTCCTCTATGCCAACCACCTCAATATGACTTGCCTCACTGCGACGAAGTGAGACGTGACTTTGCATAATCTTATATTCTATCGGATCTTGTAATGGAGCATTCTTTATCACTGTCACGCGTTCTCCTTTCACAAAACCCATCTCCATGACACGATGACGAAAGCCACCATGACCATTCACCTTCACAATCACACACTCTTGTCCTTCTGGGATTTCTGCAAGTGTCTTCTTTTGTTCTTCTGTATTCATAATACCGAATTATAAATCTTTACAAGTTCTTTTTTTCAACATGTAAATTCACCATTATACACTATCTATAGGAAGGTAAAATTATAGCAACTTTCTTTACTATGGAATAGTTACTTATTGGTATATCATAAAGATTTACTCATCATAAATGATGATTCGTCCTAATTACCATAACTGTGCATACCTCCAAAAAGATAATTCACACCGAAATAGGTGATCAGTATAAATAAAAATGCTATCACCATGTATATATGAAAGAACTTTGGTCTTCGTAAGAAAGATATAGATTCCGTGTGGAATGAGAAACTATACACTAAGAGCGAAATAAGCGCCCAGGTTTCTTTGGGATCCCACGACCAGTAACTGCCCCATGATACATTTGCCCATACGGCTCCTGTAAAGATGCCTGCCGTCAAACAGAAGATAGCAGGGTAGAGCAGAACGATATTCAACGTCTGATGTCTCTCCATAACCTTCTCCTCCTTTTTTATCCAATAAGTTATCAATGCCGAAAGGCTGGAAAAAGTGACGAAAAATAAGAGTGTATAGGATATCATCATCAAAGAGACATGTATACTCAACAGCGGTGAGTTTAAGACTGGCATCAAAGGCGTGATGTGCGGATCTTTATCACTCAATGTGGCTGTCAGCATAGCAAAACCGGATATCAGTATTCCAAACGGCAATATCACCTTCAATTTGTTGGAGAAGGCCAGTGCCACCAACTGCGCCATCCATGCAATGGTAAGCAATGTCTCATATCCATTCGAGAAAGGTAATCGTCCGGCGATAATCCAACGCAAAACGAATAGATATGTCAAATTAAAAAAGACAACAGATAAAAAGAGAAATAATAGTTTGTTCAGCCTCTTATTGCCTCCGCGCACGCATAGGAATATAAATGCTAATAATCCCACTGTCAACGTGATATAACTAACGATAGGCAACCAATTGGCATGCAAATAGAGCTTCTCAGCCCTTCGCTCATTTTGCGTTGGTGCACTCTCACCCAACTGCTGCTCCTGGTATTTTATGAACTGATTAATCCATTGCGAACAATCCTCCTGACGACTGTATGAATCATACAATAACGGCAGAAAATTATTAATCAGCAGTGAATCACACTCCACTGCCTCTCCCTTCTTGAAATCATCCGGTGAATATAGTCGAACAACCCCATCTTTCCTTACAGGGAAAATCTTTATCAAACTGCCCGACTGCAACATCAGTATCAACTCCACCTTCTCATCCAACGTCAGGACTGACTTACGGAGGTCTTTCTGCGCTCCATTCATCACATCGGTGTATATGGTCCGCAACTTGTATCTCTTATCTGCAGTGAAGAAGTCAACAAAACGTACATGACTCGTGTCGACCCCCAATAGCTGCTTTTGCTCCTTGCCCTTTAACTTAATCATCGGCTCGTATTGCCATTCCTCTCGCGACATCAGCCATCCCACCAAGACTTGCGTGGCAGAATAGTTTCCATAATGATCCTTACCCGTCAGTTTCTTCGTAAAATCAATCGCCACATGCTCCATGCTCGTGATACGTCCTTGATATTCCACCAAGATATTACCAAAGGCTTCCGCATCCACCTCCGTGAAAGTGCGACTCTCCGCAAACGATTTCTCTATCGTAAAAGGAGATATCAGAGCGACGACAACCATCGTTTTCCATAAAGGAGACTTAATCGCTTGCCTAAACTTACTTTGTGGATCCAATAAGATAAGAATCATGCTGATAATCAGCAAGATATAGGATAGGTAGGTGAGGCGAACTCCCCACTTGTCATAACTAACTCGAAATACAGTACCTTTCAAATCTGGATCATACGATTGTTGAAAGATACGATAGCCATCATACTTGACTATCTGATTCATCGCCACCGTCTCACACCGACTGGTTCCTTCACAGTATAACGTAATCCGACTTTGATAATCAGCTGGCGTATTGGTTCCAGGATAGGTAATCACCGAAAATGAGTCTAAACGAACCCCAAAAGGCAATGTGTTGCCCATCACCACACCCTCTTCAGTTAACAAACGATTCTCATACGCACCCTCTCGGATATGCATGAATCCGTCAAATCCCTTAACATGTGTAAGGAAAGCTCCCAAAAGCATAAACAGGAATGCTAAATGGAGTAGAAAAATAGAGACTCTTTTGTATAACTTACGCTGTATGATATAGACAACCGCACTGATAGCCAACACACCCCATAACAAAAGAGCCAAAGGGGAGGTGTAAACATTGTTCTCAAACGGAAACAATCTGTCTACAATGGATATGACTATCAAAAACAAGACAATCACTCCTAATGAAAGGAAAGGAACAAAAGCTTTATTTTTATAGGGTCTACTAATCATATCGGTTTTATGTAATTCTAATTCATTTCGTGAAATCATGTGATTAATTCATGCAGCGGCTAATCTCTTTTGAGATTGATTGCTCACTATTCACGGAAATAGACTCTCTTCACACGTTTGGATACAGTTGACAATATCTCATACGAAATGGTTCCTAACAAATCGGCCATATTCTGTATTGGATTTCCTTTTCCGAAAATAGTCACCTCATCGCCCTCTTTTACATTAGGCACGTCGGTCAAATCAATCATACAAACATCCATGCAGATGTTTCCGACAATCGGTGCATAAACACCATTGACCAACACCTTCCATGCACGATTTCCTAACTTTCGATTCAATCCATCTGCATAACCAATCGGAATAGCACCAATCAACGAGTCTCTGGTCAGTGTTCCCTTGCGACTATAGCCTATTGTGTCATTTTTTGACACCATTCGCAACTGTAAAATCTTTGTTTTTAATGTGCAAACTTCCTCTAACACATTAGGTTGCACTGCACTCATGCCATAATGACCGATTCCTAAGCGTACCATGTCAAATTGATACTCACTGAATCGTTCAATACCAGCAGAATTGAGTATATGAACAATAATTTTATGCGAAAATGCAGCTGTAATCTTATCTTTTGCCTCTGTGAAAATGGCAATTTGCTGACGAGTGAAATCATCAAACTTAGCATCATCCGAACCAACCAAATGAGAGAAAACAGAACGAACTTTCACATAATTTTGTCCCTTCAAAATCTCAATCAAGCGATCCAAATCTTTCAATTCAAATCCCAGACGATGCATACCCGTATCGATCTTCACATGGATAGGATAGTCGGAGACACCCATCTTCTCAGCCTCCTTCATAATCTTCTCCAACAATGAGAAGCTATATATCTCAGGTTCCAGATGATACTCAAAAATCTTAGGGAAACTATTAGGTTCTGGATTCATCACTTCGATAGGCAAATGAATACCTTCACGACGTAGGATAGCCCCTTCATCCGCTACAGCCACTGCGAGATAGTCACATCCCGCATTCTGCAAGGTCTTAGCCACTTCTACATCACCACTTCCATAAGCATTGGCTTTCACCATGCTCATCAATTTAGTGGTTGGTTTCAAGAAGGAACGGAAATAGTTGAAGTTATTGACCAAAGCAGCCAAATCTACCTCCAACGTGGTTTCATGCACCACCTTCGCCAACTTATCGGAAATCTCCTCAAAATGGAAACTTCTCGCACCTTTCAATAAGATTCCCTCCTTATTAAACAAGATTGTATCAAAGGCTTGTAAGAAGAGCTCAGTCGATAGGAAGAAATGCTTCTCGGGTACCTGAAACAGATCAGCATACTCCGAAATCTCTGTTCCAATACCAATAAAACGATCCACGCCTTTCTCTTTCACTAACTTTGCCACCATCTCATAGAGTGCATGCGACTCCATACCTGTTTGCAAGATATCAGACAAAAACAATGTCTTCTTAATCTGCTTATTTGAAGCTTGTTGCGATAAGAAATCTAAAGCAATAGATAAGGAATTATAATCGGAATTATAACTATCATTGACTACCAAACAATCATTCTCACCATCCTTCACCTCCAGACGCATTGCCACCGATTCCAATTTCATCATGCGCTCTGCAATGGTTTCACGAGAAACTTTCAAATAGAGCAATACGGCTAAGCAATGAAGTGCATTCTCTATTGATGCTGAATCAACAAATGGAATGGAGAAGGAAGACTGCTTCGATGCATAGTTATACGTGATGATGGTCTTAAACCCTTCTGTTTTTTTCTCAACAATGTGAATATCTGCATCTTGCATATCTCCAAAAGAGAGGAATTTGGATTGTTTGCATGTCTGCTGAACACAAATGTCCAACAACTTATGGTCTTTATTATAGATGATTAAATCTGTATTCTGAAATAACTTAGCCTTCTCTGTACCCTTCACCTTTGCAGAGGAGAAGTTCTCCTGATGAGCCTCACCCAAATTAGTGAATATACCGATGGTTGGTTGAATGATATCATGCAAATGATCCATCTCGTTCACCTTCGAAATACCAGCTTCAAAGATGCCCAAGGTACTGGTCTTATCCAACTGAAGTACGGACAAAGGGACACCAATCTGCGAATTATAACTTCTTGGAGAACGAGTAATCTTATAATCTTCGTTTAATAATTGATACAACCACTCTTTAACGATGGTCTTACCATTACTTCCCGTGATACCAATGATCGGCATTTGGAAACTCTCACGGTGATGTTTCGCCCATTTCTGCAAGGCATTCAAGGTATTTTCCACCACAATGAAAGTAGCATCCTTCAGATGTTTAAACTCATCCAATGGACGACTTACCAAAAAGCACTTTACATTGTTTTTATATAGATCCTCAATATATCGATGACCGTCATTCTTCTCTGTCACCAAGGCTATGAACAAAGACTCCTCTGGAAATGAGATGAGTCGGCTATCAGTCAGTACATGGCTGATTTTTAAATCTTTACAACCTGATAATTGTCCTCCAACAATCTGGGCAATGTCTGAACTTGAATATAGCATATCCTTTTCTTTTATTCGTTGGTCACATGACGTGAACCAATCTATGTATCTTAATTTTTTTCTTTCTCTTCCATCTTATCGCGCAACTGAGGAGCCAGCATCTCTTCCATCGTCAGTCCTGTGATCTTCTTTGCCTGATGAATCAGATACCACAATGCCAACATCATCACCAATGTGGATGGCAATGCAATGACAGGGTAACTCAGTGCTGTCATTTTAGCCAACTCTTGATTGAACGCTTCTGTACCAGAAGGACTATGAATCAACAGTTTAGCCAAAGTGAAATTCAATATGGTTGAAACCAAAAACGAACCAGCTAACATATAAGTGGAGTTGACCAAAATCTTATCAAACTGCTCCTTGCTATTCTTCTCATCTAAAATAGCATCCACCTTATCAACATCGATGAGTTCTTTGTTGTAGAGCAATTTGCGAACCAATGGATAAGGCGTTTTGAGCGAAATAAGAATGGCCAATCCGATAATCAATGGAACGGAAGCCTCCTTATAGGCAATCCATTCACTTGGAAATTCAAAAACACCAATCACACCCGTCAATAAGATACTGACAAAACCGATGATTGAGATAAAATTCGCTTTGTGACGAGTGATATAATCGTAAATGAAATATATTGTCGGAAATGCAAGAGCTATCAACAAAATAGAAACAGGGGAGAGATTCACATCAGGAAAATGATTGGCAACAATCTTAGATAATTTGTTCAGTATCAAAACAGGTATAACGATGTTGAAAATGATACTAAGAATAGGATTCTCTTTTTTTTCTTGTACTTCCGTGTTCATTTGTCTATAAAATTAAATTACGATACGGGCAAATCGCCCATCATCTATCTTTGCAAAATTAATGAAATATTGGAAAAGGAACACTATTTATCGCCTATTAAATATGCATAATTTTCATAGAGAAGAGACGACATACCATTCTGTTTTCATAACTTTGCAAAAAATTTCAGTTATGTTAGAAAATTACAACATTATATTAGCTTCCAATTCTCCACGTCGTCGAGAACTTTTAGCAGGATTAGCACTTCCGTTTCAGGTGAAGACGATTCCCGGATTAGAAGAATCCTATCCATCCGATTTAAAAGAGGGGGATATTCCTTTATTTTTAGCGAAACAGAAAGCTCATGCCTATGATTCGTTGATGGAGGATAAGACGATGGTCATCACAGCAGATACGATTGTATGGCACGACGGACAAGTATTAGGAAAACCAAAGGATAGGGCAGACGCCATTCAGATGTTACAGGCCTTGTCGGGTGAAACTCACCAGGTATATACGGGTGTTTGTGTCCGTACCAAGGAAAAAGAGATCGCGTTTGTATCCCGTTCAGATGTGAAATTTGCACCACTGACAGACGAAGAGATCACCTTTTATGTGGATCATTACCATCCTTTCGACAAAGCAGGTTCGTACGGCGTACAAGAATGGATTGGATACATCGCTGTCGAACATATCAACGGTAGTTTCTATAATATCATGGGATTACCTGTACAACGCCTCTACAAGGAGTTGAAAACAGCTTTTTAAATTTTTGATCTTTAGAATTTTATGTCATTATATAGAGATGATGTATGACATCATCTCTATATTTATATTGTACATCGCCTATTAATGCGCGTATACTATGCGTGTTATACTATATAAGGCGTAGAAATCTTCCGTTGAGTCATATAGACATCCCAATCAAATTGATCCAAAGCAGCAATAGCAGACTCATAACCGATAGTAAACAGTTCATCAGCTTTTTCAGCCTCAAACATACCATACTTTTGAGCCTCCTCAGTCTCTATCACTATATCACAATACTTCTTTTGTTCAATAGTATTTCCATTGATCGCCAAGTGGAAGACACGCTCTGCCACACTCCAGAAGCCATCAAACTCATCCTGTTGATTGATTGGATTGACATGAACACCAATCACCAAATCACAACCATTGTAACGTAATATAGAGGCAGGCATATTGCAGAAGAAACCACCATCCACATACATCTTTCCATCAATTATAGTAGGTTTGAAAAAGAGTGGGACAGAGGCAGAAGCGATCAACTTCTCCAACAAATCACCAGAATGGAAATATACGTTAGTACCTGAATTCAAATCCGTAGCATTCACATAAAAAGGTATTTTCAACTCCTCAAAGGTTTTCGCCCTCAACTTCTTACCAATGAATTTTTTAAAATCAGACATGGTCGTCAACCCTCCTTTGGTCGGCATCGTCAACGAAACCATCTTAAACAAGTTGCTCTTCTGTATAAACTTGCAGATATCCTCCGGTGTATGCCCATCAGCATACAAAGCACCTATCAAACCGCCCGCACTCACACCTGATATCATATCTATATGTATATCTCTATCCTCTAATGCTTTCAATACACCCAAGTGTGCAATACCCTTCGCACCACCTCCACTTAAAGCAAGACCTATCTTACAATTTTTTACCTTACTAAACATGAATATAAAATTATAATGGGTTTTATTTACGACCCACAATTCATACTAACTTTTGTCGAAATGATGAATTTATAGAACTCATCAGAATGTACAAAAATAGTAAATTTATTGAAAAGTTTAAATATCATAGCGACCTTTTCATTGCTATCCCACAGTTGTTATATTCATTAAAACTATTCTTTATATATGATATGAGTCGCTTCGCGAAAAATCATACAAATCTTTTCAAATCAAACAAATCTCTATTATAACAAACTTATACCTGATTTTTCACTTTTCAACTTTTAACGAACAGCAATAATAAAAATAAGTTTCATTTAACACATTACATTTACTATTTTATCATTTGCGTTTTACTATTCAGGAGACTCGAAACGGCTATCTTCCCATGTATGCTTTGCCCCATAGGGGCTTTCTCTTAATAGCAAAGAGCATGGTTTGTATGAGCAAATACCCCTCTAGGGGTTTTCTATCGATATCACCATTCCTTCTTGCGGTCTCTTGTCCGTCACTTGCATGCGTTTCTATTAATGAGGAAGTCCCTACGGGGCAATGCGCTGGGATGGTTACCTGAACCATCTATTTGCTATTTACTATTCTGAAAATGAAGAACAGCTAATCATCCTCTGACTCGTTTAATATGAAAGAGCCGTGTTAACAATCATACAAACCCATACCTATAAAAACAAAGAAGGATGTCATCTCGACATCCAATCTCTCTAACCTTAAATCTAATACCATGAAAAACACGATGCAAAGATATGTTCTATTATTATGTTATACAACATATATTCGAAATATTTTTTCGTGATTAACTTTATTTAACAAAACAAACTTGATAATGTGAAAAAAGTATTAGGAATGTAAAAAAGTATTCATCGGAAAATTGTGGGAAATAATCGACAAAAAGAGTGGATTTGACCATTTAGTTTTTACATATTTTAAGACCTTTGTATATTTGTACCATCAAAATAAAATAAATGTTAAACTAAAAAAATTAAAGAACATGAAACGCAGTTTATTTTTAATGTCAACATTAGTTGTGTTGCTTTTGAATTTAGCTCTTACTGGATGTAAAAAAGAAGAGGATCTATATGGAACATGGAAACTCGACGCCGTTTATCAAAAAGACAGTAGCATAGAAGGCAGTTACATCCATTTCGCTGAAGATGGTTACTATTACACCTTCGATCAATACAAGGATGGAACATGGTACATTGTAAGATATGGCTATACTTACAAGGCTGGTTACCTAAAAGTAAAGACAATCTTCAATCTTGGTACTGTTGATTATGGTTGCCATATCGATGACGATGTTGTAACTATTGAATGGACAGAAGGAACTCAGAGTTACAAGAGATGTGAAAAACCTAGAAACCTTGACCAAGCAATCAAGGAGGTTAATGAAAAATACAAATGAAACGAGCTATATAAAACAACAAATTTAGGTAGTAGAAAAAATCCTCGGATGTTAATTCATTCGGGGGTTTTTCTTTTTTTGTGGGTTCTTTCAATAGGACCTAAAAACAAAAAGGGGATGCGTCATTTCGACTCATCCCCTTGCGCTCCTTCTTGGACTTGAACCAAGGACCCCCTGATTAACAGTCAGATGCTCTAACCGACTGAGCTAAAGAAGCATAAAACTTGCTTTTCAAAAGCGTTGCAAATTTACAAGATATTTTTTTAAATGCAAAATCCAAACAGCGTTTTTTTGTCGATTTGTAAAATTTAATTTTAGTAACTTCGCAATCCGTAAAATTAGAAAAATAATGGTGTGTTCTTTTGGAACTCATCCAAACAAAAAAAGGTATTATAAATTCGAAATGGCTGAATTTGTACATTTACACGTCCACTCTCATTATTCCATTCAAGATGGTATGTCGAAAGTACCTGATCTTGTGGACAAATGCATGAAAAATGGCATGCATTCTATGGCCCTCACAGATCATGGTAATATGTTTGGTATCAAAGACTTTCTCGACTATGTAGGAAAGGTGAACGGTGCCCCAAAGAAAAAGGTGAAAGAGTGTGAAGAAGAACTTGAAAAAGAACCAGATGAAGCGAAAAAAGAGGAACTACGAAAGAAATTAGAAGACCTAAAAGAGAAAGCAGCTTCCTTCATTCCTTTTAAACCTATCGTGGGAACTGAAGCTTACTGCGCTCGTCGTACCCTCTACGATAAAGATAAAACATTAAAAGAGATATCAAAAGAAACAGGGAAGGAACGTATCGTGGATAGAAGCGGTTGGCACCTTATTCTGTTAGCTAAGAATGAAGTCGGTTACCATAGTCTCTGCAAACTAGCCTCCATCGCCTATACGGATGGTTTCTACGATCGTCCTCGTATCGACCATAACGTACTTGAAAAATGGCACGAAGGTATCATCTGCTGCTCCGCCTGCTTGGGAGGTGAGGTACCTCAATACATCCTCGCAGATGAACTGGACAAGGCTGAACAATCCATCCTATGGTTCAAAAACCTTTTCGGAGATGATTACTATCTTGAATTACAACGCCATAAGACTGACAAACCGAATGCGCCAAGAGATACATTCGAAAAGCAACAAAAAGTAAATGCAGTCTTACTCGAATTTGCTAAAAAACATAATATCAAAGTAATCGCCACCAACGATGTCCACTTTGTGGAAGAGGAACATGGCGACGCCCACGAACGTCTCGTGTGCTTGAGTACGGGTAAACTGATGAGCGACCCCAACCGCGGTATGGCCTACACTAAACAGGAATGGCTGAAAACACCCGAAGAAATGGAAGCTATCTTCAGCGACATACCTGAAGCCTTGTCCAACACCCTAGAAGTGGCAAGCAAGGTGGAAACCTACAGCATCAACTCAGACCCTATCATGCCTAAATTCCCTATTCCTGAATCGTTTGGAACGGAAGAGGAATACAGAAAGAAATTCACCGAAGAGGATCTGTTCAACGAGTTTACTCGCGACGAAAAGGGTAACGTGGTACTCAGTCAGGAAGATGCCGAGAAAAAGATAAAGAAACTGGGTGGTTACAACAAACTATACCGTATCAAATTGGAGGCTGACTACCTCAACAAATTGACATGGGAAGGCGCAAAAAAACGTTATGGAGAAAACCTAACCGATGAACAAAGGGAGCGCATCATATTCGAACTCCACATTATGAAGACCATGGGATTCCCTGGCTACTTCCTCATCGTGCAAGATTACATCCGTGGTGCTCGCGAGGAACTGGACGTTTCCGTAGGTCCGGGACGTGGTTCTGCCGCTGGTTCCGTTGTGGCTTATTGCTTAAGAATCACGGATCTTGACCCACTAAAATATGATTTGCTGTTCGAGCGTTTCCTTAATCCAGACCGTATCTCATTACCCGATATTGATGTGGACTTCGATGATGATGGTCGTGGTAAAGTGCTCGATTGGGTAACCCAAAAATATGGAGCTGAGAAAGTTGCTCATATCATCACCTATGGTACCATGGCTACCAAGTCGAGTATCGCCGATGTGGGACGTGTTCAAAACGTTCCTCTATCAGAGGTGAACAGAATCAAAAGTTTCATTCCAGACCGTGGTTTCGAAGAAGATCAGGTAAAAGCAGTGGACGGAGAATTACCTAAGAAAATGCCTAAGGTAAACTTGAAAAACTGCTACAAATACATCCCTGAACTGAAAAAATTATTGGAAGGATCCGACGAAAACATCTCCTCCATGCTCCGTTACGCTCAACAGCTGGAAGATACCAACCGACAAATCGGTATCCATGCTTGTGGTGTTATCATCGGTGCCGACGACCTTACAAACTTTGCGCCCATCTGTACCATCATGGATAAAGAAACGGGGCAAAACGTGGCAGTAACCCAATACGACGGACACGTGGTAGAGTCTGTAGGTCTTATCAAAATGGACTTTCTTGGATTGAAGACATTATCTCTCATCAAAGAGGCTCTGAAAAATATTAAAATCACCACAGGAGAAGATATTGATATCGATCATATTCCTATTGACGACGAACTCACCTATAAGCTATACAGTGATGGTGCCACCATTGGTACGTTCCAGTTTGAGTCGCCCGGCATGCAGAAATTCCTTCGAGAACTGCAACCTTCGCAGATATCAGACTTGATTGCCATGAACGCCTTGTATCGTCCGGGACCAATGGATTATATTCCAACCTTCATCGCCAGAAAACAAGGTAAGGAGGAGATTAAATATGATATTCCAGTGATGGAGAAATACCTTAAAGACACGTATGGTGTGACAGTCTATCAAGAGCAGGTGATGCTGCTCAGCCGATTGCTGGCCAACTTCACCAAAGGTGAGGCTGATACCTTACGTAAGGCCATGGGTAAGAAGATATTCGCCATGCTGGAAATCCTGAAACCTAAATTTTTGGAGGGTGGTAAAAAGAATGGTCATGACCCTAAAATACTGGAGAAGATTTGGGCCGACTGGGAAAAATTCGCCTCCTACGCATTCAACAAATCCCATGCCGCATGTTATGCTTGGGTGGCTTATCAAACTGGATACTTAAAAGCACACTATCCAGCAGAATATATGGCTGCCAACCTGACACGTAACAAGGATAGCATTACCGATATCACCAAGTTCATGGATGAATGTAAGAGAATGGGTATAGAAGTGCTCATCCCTGATGTGAACGAGAGTGATATGAACTTTACCGCCAACAAGGAAGGTAACATCCGATTCGGACTGGCAGGTATCAAAGGAGTGGGAGAAGGTGCGGTTGAATCCATTCTGAACGAGCGAAAAAGAAATGGTAAGTTTACCGATATCTATAATTTCATGGAACGCGTTAACCTCACATCCTGCGGAAAGAAAACCATCGAAACACTTGCTATGGCAGGTGCATTCGACTGCTTCTCTGATGTGAAAAGAGAACATTTCTTGATTCCAGGCTTCATCGACAGCCTTCATACCTATGGTGTGAAAGTTCAATCAGAAAGTGGTAAGTCACAACTGCAACTTAGTCTGTTCGGTGAAGATGAAGAGGCTGCCAACATAGCTAAACCAAAGATTCCTAAGGTGGAATCCCTTCCTCGCATAGATTTGCTGAACAGAGAGAGAGAACTTGTCGGAATCTTCTTATCCGCCCATCCATTGGATGATTACTACGTCGTTTTGAAACATGTATGCAACGTGCAAATGGCAGACCTTTCCACAGATTGGAGCGGACCTCAATTCATCGACCCTGAAAAAGAAAAGAAGATGGAGGACTCCGATGTCTATTTCGGAGGTATGGTAATGAATGTCAAGAACTTAAAAACTAAGAATGGAGCCGATTTTAAAATCGTAGCACTCCAAGATTACTCGGGAGTACATGAATTCTCCTTCTTCAATGACGACATAGCTAATTTTGGTAATTATCTGCAACCTGGCTACACGCTGTTCATCTCAGGCAAGTATGGAAAACGAAAATCGTATGACAAAGACCGTCGTATTATCTTCAATAAAATACAATGGATGACCGATGCAGTAAAAGATGCTGTAAAAAATTTGGTCATATATGCTAATGAAGAAAATTTTACTACTACCTTTGTAAACGATATCAGCACCACAATTGCTGATAACATAGTAACAGACAACCAGCCGAGCGCAACGCTCTATTTCTCTGTAAGAGAAGAGATGACAGGCATCAACCTCTTACTGAAATCCCGCTCCGCACGACTGAACGTCACAAGAGAATTACTCACTTCCTTAGATGGTATGGAGGTGAAATATGAGTTAAATAAAATTTCAAGCTAAATTATTAAAATAATAAAAATTATGGCAGTTAAAATTACAGATGCAAACTACGAAGAGATTGCTGCAACAGACAAACTGATTCTAATCGACTTCTGGGCTCAATGGTGCGGTCCTTGTCGTATGTTATCACCTACAATTGATGACTTGGCTAACGAATATGAAGGCAAGGCTGTTATTGGTAAGGTAGACGTAGACGATAATCCAGACATTGCAGAGAAATTCTCTATCCGTAACATTCCAACCATCCTTTTCGTTAAAAACGGAGAAGTGGTGGACAAAACAGTGGGAGCAGTTCCTAAAAATGAAATTATCGATAAAATAGAAGCTAATCTATAAACAACTTATCTGAAAAAGATAGGTGTATAAAATGAATGAGCCCCGAAAGCTGAAAAACTTTCGGGGTTCAATATTTAATAAATTCATCATTTCTAAATAACTGAATATATGACGTTCATAACAAAAGATCGATTGGGAAGTTTGTTATTTTTACTGGCATCAATACCTATGATAGGGGCATCCATTAATGCTGCGCTCTTAATAACACACATATTAAAAAACGATTTTTCCATTCTCCTTTTTTTTATACAACCATTCCGTCACTCTTTCTTGGGAAGTGATGGAGGATTGGCTGTAATATATGATTTTGTTATCGTCGTTTTTTTTGAAATACTTCTAATAATCGGAGGAGTAACCATTCTTTTATTAATGCACTTCAAAAAAGAAGAGCAAAGCAAGACCTTAAAATTGATTATAAAGATATTTGTAGTGTCCCTTGTCTTTTGTATACTCTCTATTTTTTACTTTTCGATGTAAAAAAAATCAGTCCGTGTGGACTGATTTCTTAAATATAGGTCGATAATAAACTATTTCTTCAAATTATTCAGACGTTGCAACAACGTTGGATGTGAATAGTGGAAGAACACATAGGCTGGGTGAGGGTTAAGGTTGGAAAGTGAAGAAACAGAAAGCTTCTTCAACGCCTCTCCCAAAGCATCACCTAAACCATTCTCCTTTGCAAAAGTATCTGCCTGATACTCATTTTTACGAGAGATAACATTAATACCGATGTTCAATAAGAAGGAGATTGGTGTATATAAGACACCAAAAACAATCACACCAAAATGGAAGGATGGAATATTGCTACCCAACGCCTGTGCGATATAGATATTTCCCTCTTCTGGAGAACCTAATGCCAACGATAATAAATAAAGCATCAAACCAATATTCAACAACGAAAGGATAAGCATAACACGCGTATGCTTGTGCTTATAATGCCCAATCTCATGCGCCAATACTGCCACAATCTCTTCCGTGGTCAGTGTGTCCATCAACGTGTCATACAACACGATGCGTTTCTTCGCACCCAAACCCGTAAAATAGGCATTTGCCTTCGTAGTGCGCTTCGAACCATCTATCACATAAAGATTATCCAACTGATATCCCACTTTCAGACAAAACTTCTCTATTTCAGTACGCAATTCACCATCTTCCAATGGAGTCTGCTTGTTGAACAACGGAACAATCAAATTAGAATAGAACATCAATACGAATACATTGACAAGCGCCATCAATCCCCACGCAATCAACCAAAAATTCGTTCCTACTTTCTCATAGAACAACATGATCAATGAAATTATAATACCACCTAAAACGATGGACATCAACCATCCTTTCACAGTGTCCATTGCAAATAATCCTGGTGTCATTTTATTGAAACCAAATTGTTCCTCTATTTTAAAGGTTTTATAAAGACCAAATGGTATAGATATCAACTCATTGGCAAAATATAAAATAGCAAAGAACAATAATGATATGACCAACGAATGAGTCACCATTCCTCTAACAAGATTGTCGACAAAGGCAAATCCAAAGAGGAAAAACATCAGCATCATCACAACGAACGAAAAGATGTCAACGACAGTGCCAAACTTCTGATTGGCTTTGAAATATGCCTGTTGCTTCTTATATTTCTCCGCATCATATATATCACTCACCTCATCAGGCAATTTGTCACTTACTTGCTTGCCATTCAAATAATCCAATACTGTCTCCAGTACGAAATCACAAACAAGTATAGCTATGATAATCCAAAATAACGCAGTATACATAACTCTCAAATTTTTGGTTGGGTTCTATACAACCCATAATTCATACTAACAATTGTTTAAATGGTGAATTAAAAAACACACCTTTTTATTCTACATATAAAACTAAACCTTTCAAATATTCACCCTCCGGATGATAGATGTTAATAGGGTGGTCGGCAGGCTGTGTCAGCTGATGTAGGATGCGTACATTACGTCCGCTCATCGCTGCAGCACTGAAAACTGCCAATCGGAACTGCTCTTTGTTCACTGCTTGCGAACAAGAGAAGGTAAAGAGGATACCACCATGTTTGATTTTCTCGAAAGCTTTGACATTCAACTTCTTATATCCTTGCAAAGCATTACGAAGCACGTCTCTATGCTTTGCGAATGCCGGAGGATCAAGAATTATTAAATCATATTCGTCGTTTTTTACGTCATCCAAGAACTTAAAAGCATCCGTTGCGAAGGCTTGATGACGAGGATCATTAGGGAAGTTCAATTCCACATTTTGATTGGTCAGTTCAATAGCCTTGGCTGAGCTGTCAACCGAGTGAACCAGTTTGGCACCTCCACGCATAGCGTAGAATGAAAAACCACCCGTATAACAAAACATGTTCAGAACAGAACGACCTTTCGCATAACGTTCCAATAAAGAACGATTCTCACGTTGATCCACAAAGAATCCTGTTTTCTGTCCTCTCAGCCAATCAACATGAAAGAGGAGTCCATTCTCCTTAGCAATGCATTGATTGTCGCACTCGCCAATCAGATAGCCATCCTGCGCATTAACATTGGCTTTAAAGGGAAGGGTAGACTCCGATTTGTAAAATACATTTTTCACCACGCCATCCATCACCTCAACCACTGCCTTGGCCAACTCTTCACGCAAGTAGTGCATACCAACAGAATGAGCCTGTAACACAGCCGTCTCTCCATAAATATCGATAATCAAACCAGGAAGAGAGTCTCCCTCACCATGAACTAAACGATATGTATTGTTACGCTCATTTCCCGCCAATCCTAAGGCGAGACGAACCTGATAGGCCTCTGCTATGCGATCACGCCAAAACTCGTAGGTAGGAGTGATCTGCTCAAAAGAGAAGACACGCACGGCAATGGAACCAATCTGATAATGTCCCATGGCACAAAACTCATTCTTGCATGTATAGACCTCCACGCAATCACCTTCCTGTGGAGTACCCAAAATCTTTTGAATAGCACCAGAAAACACCCATGGATGAAAACGTAACAACGATTCCTCCTTCTGAGGTTTTAATATAATCTTCGTAAAACTCATATTTTATCTTTTCCTTTCCGTATATTTAAGAACTGGAATTAAAAAAGTGGCGGTCACGTTCATCAATTGATTATTTGAACGTTGGAAGACATCCGCCTTTGAATGATTGTATAAATCAGCAAATCCATACGTATAACGTCCGCCAATAATCGTATGAAAAGGTCCTGTCTTGATATCCAGTCCCAAACCTCCCGTCAATCCAAAATCCACTTTGTTATATTGATCTTTCAAACGAGGATCATCATTGGGAAATGCAGCCCATCTTTCATCATTTTCAGAAAGATTCGTCTTCAATTCCCCATATCGAACCAACATGCTAATCTCAGGTCCTAATTCCACAAAAAAACGAACGTTTCGACTTCCAAAATAGATATGTGAGAGCATTGGTATCTCTATGTAATGATTACGACGCGATAGGGTGACATCCTGCATGTTATATCCATTCACCATCGCCACGCCCACATCTTCATGAAAGATTTCTGACCATCCAGAACGAACGTAATTGGCCTCTATTTGCACTCCAAAATGATTCTGGGAGATAAAGCGAACAACACCGCCGAAACGATAGCCCATACAAAAACCTTGATTTCCCAACTCATTTGCACGATAGACATTATTGTGCAGGAAACTAACCCGAGACAGGCCTAAACCACCCGTTAGACCCACGGATAATTCACGTTCATGATCTCGCCTTAACTTTTGTGAGTATATCGGTTGCACCAATATACATACCAGCAAAAGCGTAAATATTTTTCGGAAAGACATCACTTCTTCTTCTTTTGTTGAGCTTCGTACTTCTTAATGTTCTCATTGCAGATAGGACACACCTTCATGGTCAAACCATCCACAGCCGTCTGTCCAATCTTATCATCATGATTGATGAGATATAAACCAGTGGAGTAGAAGCCACTCTTTTCACCCATACGAGTGAAAGAGAACTTAGATTGTATTGTATTGGCTTGTACAGGTCCTGCAGTAAACTCAAAGTCATGTCCTTTCGTAGAAATGGCTGTAGAGAAATAGGTTGCCACATCATAACCAATCATACCATATTGAGGATTGGAATTAAATGGCTCTGCATTGTAGAAATGACGGAACTTAGCCAAATAACGGCGCACCTCAGGATTTGAGAAATCCACATGGAATGGTGAGACGAAGTAGGTTGGCAAAACATACAAATCCTTGCTGATACTCTGATAGTTTTGCCATTCTGTAAATCCAAACAAGATAACTTTGCGCTTGTCTGTTTGTAACATATTCACCATTGGTAATGCCTGACTTAAAGCAACCTGACTTGTTGTCATCGGAACCACTACATTTTCCTTATCATTCACCAAAGCTGCACGTATCGTTGCAATGTTGTCAAACACTACAGTCTTAAATGCAATGCCCTTAGCTGTCAATAAAGCTGATAATGTGTCAGCAAACAACTGCTTGTCATCATCCGACGCATTCTTAAAGCGCCAAATCACAATGTTTTTATCCTTAAACTGCTTTATAAACAACTCTGCCATCTGATAATTCACCTTGTCTACAGGTGGATTGATTTGGAATATGTTAGGATTAACCAACGTCTCATCCGACTTCGATGAGAACGGAATAATCAGTTTCACATTGTTTGCCAAAGCATAATCAGCCATCGGCTTAATTTGAGAGGTATAGGCAGGACCTATCAACAAATCCATCGTCTTCAACTCCTCTTTTTCCAACACCTTCTTGATTTCTGCTTCATTCTTTCCTGAATCATACGTGTATATGTTGTAGGAAAGTCCCGTTTTACGCAAACTATCCACAGCTATAAGGAATCCCTGGTAAAACTCCAAGAACTTCTTCGTATTACCATCAATCTTCGTTTTTTCAGCAGCTTTCGCTAACTGGAATGGCAACGCTATGGCAACATTTATCTCTTTTTTAGGTGTCTTGGAACGAACAAACAATTTCTCAACATCAACAATGGAATCCAATGCTGTCAACGCTTTGGTAGTATCCACACAAACGGTATCAGCTTCCACTGGTTTGTTGAATGATGGCGGAATAATCAAAATCATTCCCGCCTTCAATCCTTCATTCAAAATAGGATTCAATCGCACAATCTCATCATGCGTCACGCCATATTGCTTGGAAATAGAGTAGAGTGTCTCCTTTTTTTCTACCTTATGCGTCACAAATTTCAAGTTTCTACCCTCTGTTGAATTAGGGTTTATGGCTGTATTTGAATGAACTGGCGGAATGATCAGCTTCTTTCCAATCTTCACACCATCCTTCACATCTGGATTCAATCGAATAATCTCATCAACCGAAATGCCATACAAGCGACTTATGCTATACAATGTCTCACCCTTCTCTACATTATGAACAGAGAAACTTGGCTGATTCTCCTTCTTTAATTTAGGGACGGAATCATTCACCGTCAATGTCTGTACGGAATTCTTCTTCTTCTCTGGTATCTTCAATTCCATTCCAGCTTTCAAACCTTTCTCCTTCACTTCAGGATTGGCCTCGTAAATATCCTCTATCGAAATCTGATACTGCTTTGAAATGGAATATAAAGTCTCTTTTCTATTTACCTTGTGCACATAATATGCAGCCTCCTTGTATGGTATCAAGAGAACCATATCATAAGCTAATCCCTTCTCGGTCCCAGGATTAACCTTCTTTATCTCATCCTCTGTTACACCAAACTTTTTGCAGATGGAATAAAAACCTTCACTTTTCTGTACTGTGTACTCATAATAAGTCTTTCCATTTACCTCTTTTTTAGGGTAATTCAAATCATTGTTTGACCATGCTTGAATTAGTATGGCGGAAAATAAAACAATACTACACCAAAATTTCTTCATTATTTATGCCGAGATTTTTTAGTTATCTTCATTTATCACATTCTTACGCCCACTTTAGGGCGAATATTATTGCAAAGATATAAAATTAGTTTTTATTTTTTGTCCCACAAAATAGAATTGTTTTTATCACGTTTTCTTTATATCTTTGCAGATATTGGTTTTCTGTTTTTTTTCATGAAAATCCAATGCTAATTCGGATAAACCATGGGGGAGAGATACCCCCCGAAATTGTACAAAACAAATGTTTAAACACTTACTGTTATTCAGTTCTTTTATCGCTTTGTCCATCTCGACTATGGCTCAAAGTTTTTCCTTTTCAAAAAATGAAAATGGGTTCGCGTACAACTCAAAAGGTGAGTGCCTCTTACTAACAGATTCGAAAGATGCCGCCATCGTTTTTTCTTCTAAAACACCGTCCATTTTCAACTGCAAATGCTACGAAATTAGCTTCTCAGAAACAGAAGATGACATAAAAATCGACTCAACTGCCATTTCAAATAGCAACATATCAGAATCTTCTGATAGTCTGACTGTTACAATTAAAAAAATAAAAGCGAATACAGGTTATTTAATTGTTTACGGTGACACTTCGTGCGATATTGACCAACCTTGCCATGCTTTTACATGGGTTACGGAATACCTTCCGATTGAATCGGTATCGTGGGACAAGGATACGGTCATTTGTTCGGACTTACAACTCAATATTTCGCCTGTGATGACCTACAGAAATGAGTATGGAAAAGAACAAAAAGTGAGACGAAATATACAAGTTAAATATAACACATTTTTGTCTGACGACAATGGTGGAACTATGGTCGATGAGGTCACCAATGAATTCACAGCTTCCTCTTCCATCTACCTAAATTCAATTCCTTACGTTAATACTCCTTTTGAGGTGGAAGACATAACATCTAATACACTCTCTCAAAAGATTACCACCGATACGTTCTACACACAAGCTGTAGTGGCATATCCAAATATAAGAACTGTTGCTGAAAAAGAACATGAAGGTGATGAAGGTACTGATACTCTATTGATCTTCACACAAGAGCTAAAAGATGCTATCAGCCAGTCGAAAAACTTCCGCTCCTCTGGTCCTCTTACCTTCAACTTCACCAGCAACTCAAACGATATGAGTAACCACTACGAATGGGCTATCGTCAGCGGTACCGAAGCTAATCAAGGTAACTTTAAGAATGCCTTTGTGCTCTTCGAAAAAGATGTTAACGCTTACGTCGTTAGCGATCCCGATCTCTATTGCATACAATTAACTGTTAGTAACATACGTAACGATAGTGTATGCGAACATAACTCATACGGATGCTTCAGAATCGCAAAATCTATGCTCTATATACCAAACACCTTCACTCCTAATGGAGATGGTACAAACGACGAATTTAGAGTGGCCTACAGATCCATAGAGAGCTTCTATATCTGCATCTATGATCAATGGGGACGCCGAGTATACGAATCTGAGGATATCACCCAAGGATGGGACGGTACAATTGGTGGCAAATTAGGTACGGTAGGTACCTATTTCTACGTTATTAAAGCCAAAGGTACTGATGACGAAGAATACAAGAAAAAAGGTACTATCAACCTAATAAGAAGCAAATAATACGGTAAATAACCCACTTGTAGAGACGATATGTACATCGTCTCTTTTTTTTGGCTAATCAACCTCTGTACGCTGCCCCATAGGGGCTTTCTCTTAATAGCAAGGAGCATATTTTGCATGAATAAATACCCCGTCAGGGGTTTTCTATCGCCATCATCATTCCATCATGCGGAATATATTATTAATGTCGTATTCGGCGTAAAGAAAAGCAAGAAACATATCCATTTCCAAATGAAGACTTTTGCCTCTTTGCTTTGAATATATATAATTTAAGAGAAAACCCCCAAGGGGGTATCTTTGTTCGTCATGTGCACACACTTCTATTAAGAGGAAGCCCCTATGGGGCATAATGCACTCGAATGGTTTGCGCATAATCTATTATCTACCATTTGCAAGTTTCAATTCTGAGAATAAGGAACGGCAACTCATCTTCTGATTCGTTTAAATGAAAAAGCAATAAGTCTCCTATCAATAATCTCCCAACGATAAAATTTAAATGAGTACAATAATTATAATTCTCCTTTCATAATTAACTCAAAATGCGTCGCATATTTGACACAAAATCGTGCAGATATACGTGAATAGAAGCCTCATAGAGGGTTTAAAACACTCGAATAAGCACTTAATATATTAATATACAAATAATTAAATAGGTATTCGGAAGAATATCAAAATGGAAAAACTAATGTAAAATAGAAAAAAATAGGAAAGAGAGCTCCAACAGACGTCCTGGTGAACATCAAAAGTGCATTAAATTCCTATACAAATGTAATAATACATAAATATACATTATTAAAGTGTAAAAATACAATACAAATGTACTTTTGTATAAAAGTAAAAATACAACTAAACATATTTAACAAATGTATTATACAAATTAAAATGGTTTAAGAGTATACAGATGTAAAATTTAAATCCAATAATAGGGGAGATATACAAAATTAAATAAGATATACATCTGTAATCAATCATTTGAAAGTCTATTCTATTTAAAGAATTTTAAACCATTTAATATACTAATTCCCAAACTTTTATTACATACAATTTAAAGAAAAACTAAAGATAAATTTTTACATTCGTAAATATTCCTCTTTTTTCAATTAAAAACCGCATATTCTATATTATAACTCTATAAAAGCCAATATTTTAACTAAAATCATTAAAGTAAAGATTTAGATATTCGATTTTTAACTGTGAAACAGGCCTTTATTTGCCTCTTTCCGTCTCTTTTATTATGGTTTTATAATTTGATTATTAGGTGTTTAATCATTTAATTATACCAATCCCCTCTTTCCTCTTTTACTACCTTTATTTGCCTCTAATGATCTCTCATATTAACATTTGTATATCTAATATGTATTTACATTTATACATTCACACTTTCCATTTGTAATAATGTAATTTTGTAAATTCATATTTGTATTTTTACTTTGGTAAAATTTTTGTTGTTTTGTAAAAAAAAATGTATTACATTTGTAATGTTAAATTTTACAGTATGAAAGACCGTATTTTAAGGATTATAGAAGACTCTGGATTAACAACAACAGACTTTGCTGTTCGTGTTAATGTGCAACCATCTCAGATTTCGCATATAAAAACAGGCAGAAATCAAGTAACTTTAGATATTGCGACAAAAATCCTAAAAGCATACCCTAAGATCTCTCCAGATTGGCTACTTTTCGGAAATGGAGAGATGTACCGAAATCAGTCTGAAACTACTGAAATTCAAGAAGATAAACCTCAAAAAAAGCCTTATCAACTCGAAATGGGTGACTTATTTGCAAATTATTCGGACAATCCTACGGATAATTCAACGGAAAATGAGTTAACTTCTTCTCCCGAAAATTTGTCTACTCAATCATCTGAAAACAATGTGGAGGAAATTTCATCTCCTAAAGAGTCTCCATCTACAAAAATCGATTCGACCCCTAAAACGAATTCTGTCGAACCAACCATGACCATTTCTGATGATGAAAAAAAATCTGAAGAGACAAACAAACCAACAGAGACACCTCAACCCTCTGTCCAGATTCAAGTGGAGAAAAAAAATGAGGAATCTCCTCTTAAGGAAATCCCTCATACCTATGTAAAAAAGATTGTCGTATTCTATTCGGATAAAACTTACGAAGAGTTTATCCCTTCCAATTAACCGAACATCTTTTTAAAACGCTCGCAGAAGCTCTTTTTAGCCCCTTCTGTAGGCTTCATATTAGCGGATTTAGCCAAATCTTCAAAGACTTTGCTTTCCTCTTTAGTCACCTTCTCAGGGATATATACGCCTATGTTTACAAGCAAGTCGCCTGAACCATAGCTGTTTACGCTTGGCAAGCCTTTTCCTTTCAAACGCAATACCTTTCCTGGTTGCGTTCCTGGATCAATCTTCACCTTCACCATAGAATCCACTGTAGGAATCTCTATCGTACCACCATTGACAGCCATCGGAACTGACAATAACAAGTTGTAAATCAAGTCATTTTCATCCCTAATCAACTCTGGATGTGGCTCTTCCTCTATCGCAATGTAAAGGTCTCCATTCACACCGCCATGGCGTGCTGCATTTCCTTTTCCTCTTAATGGAATCTGCATACCTTCCATCACACCTGCAGGGATCTTTACTGTGATTACCTCCTCATCTACCACAACACCATTTCCGCCACAATGTGGACATTTCTTCGTGATAATCTTTCCTTCACCATTACAATCAGGACAAACAGATTGCGTCTGCATAGCGCCAAACATCGTGTTCTGAATACGTGTGATACGTCCCGTACCGTTACATTTCGTACATGTGGAATAACTATTTCCCTCTGCACCCGTACCGTTACAATCGTTACATTTCACATATTTCTTCACCTTCAATTTCTTCTCCACACCTGTGGAAATCTCTTTCAGGTTCAACTTCACACGCACACGAAGGTCGGAACCTCTTCTCGTTGCAGATGAGGCACTTCCGCCACCAAATCCACCACCAAAGAACGATCCGAAATGCCCACCGAACAGATCACCGAAATTGGAGAATATGTCTTCCATTGACATACCACCACCACTAAATCCACCGCCAGCAGCTCCACCTACACCTGCATGACCAAACCTATCATAACGCGAACGTTTCTCCGGATTGCTCAATACCTCATAAGCTTCTGCCGCCTCTTTGAACTTCTCTTCAGCCTCCTTATCACCAGGATTCTTATCTGGGTGATATTGAATAGCTTTCTTACGGTAAGCCTTCTTTATTTCATCGTCGGTTGCCGTCTTTGAGACACCCAACACTTCATAATAATCTCTTTTCTCCATTGCAATAATAATTATTCACCAACAACTACTTTTGCGTAGCGTATCACCTTCTCATTCAGCATATAACCTTTTTGCGTACAATCAATTATCTTACCTTTCATATCATCTGATGGCGCAGGTATCTTAGCTATTGCCTCATGAAAATCCGTATCAAACTCCTTTGCTTCTGTCTCTATAGGTTTCACTCCATTTTGAGACAAAAAGTTAAGGAATTTTCCATAGATCAAATCAACACCTTCTTTGACAGAAGATACTTCCGTCGCATTCTCCATTGCTTTCAATGCACGCTCAAAATCATCAATCAACGGAAGCATATTGTTGAAAATATTCTCTCCTGCAGACTTTATCAAATCTGCTTTGTCTTTTAATGCTCTCTTCTTGTAATTATCGAAATCTGCATACAATCGCAAGTAATCATTGTGAAGAGTCTCACACTTCTCCTTCAACGACTCCAATTCTGCCGTTATGTCAGTCTCTAGCGACTCCTCATTATCTGACTTCGACTCGTTTTGAAATGACTCTCCCAAATTAGAATCATTATTAATCTCTTCATTAACAGAAGTTTGCGCTTCGTTTTCGTTTTCTATCTCTGCCATATCCTACCTGTATTTTTATTATTTATTTATTTTCTATTCTTTACCTATGTATATAACAATTATTTTGCCATGTCAGTATTTTGTACATTTTGACAGACTTTTTCTACACAATATCTGAAATTTTGTCAGACCTTTTATTGGAGCGCTCTCTCTTTGAACTCTTTTTTTCCCATTATTCATAAGCATAGATTTTGAAAATTTATTGCGTTCCGCTTGCTATACTCATTAATTTTACTGACCTTTGTCACAATTATGCATATCTATGACAAGGATACTTTTTCTTATCACATAGAAGGTGGCTAATACCCATGTGTCAGTCGGCATGAAAAGCAGTGACAGACATAACCCAATGGCAACGTCTCGGGTGAATCCATAGAAAAAAAGTATATAGAACCCACCATAATTCTTAATTAAATTCCTTACTTTTGCATTGTATTAGTTTTTTGAACAAAAGGAGAGTTCTTTGAATTCACCATTTAAACAAAATTTAGTATGAATTGTGGGTTAAAACTTATAGAACCCACCAAAAAATAAGATATAAATGCAGAAAGAATTATTATTAGCTGATGAAGCTATTGCTCAAGGAGCGATAGATGGCGGATTGTCTGGTGTATATGCATATCCGGGAACTCCATCTACCGAGATCACGGAGTACATCCAAAACTCCCAACAAGCTAAAGAGAGAAACATCCATAGCCATTGGTCTTCTAACGAGAAGACTGCAATGGAGAGTGCTTTAGGTATGTCGTATGCTGGTAAGCGTTCTCTTGTGTGCATGAAACACGTTGGTATGAACGTTGCCGCCGATTGTTTTGTCAATACAGCTATCACAGGTGTAAACGGTGGTATGATGGTATTGGCTGCTGATGATCCATCCATGCACTCCTCTCAAAATGAGCAAGACTCCCGTTTCTATGGTAATTTCGCCATGATCCCTATGTTTGAGCCATCCAACCAACAGGAGGCTTACGACATGGCTTATAACGGATTCGAATTGTCTGAAAAATTAGGATACCCCGTTCTTATGCGTATCGTTACTCGTCTGGCTCACTCAAGATCAGGCGTTGAACGCAGAAAGACGAAAAACGAAAATACTAATAGCGTACCTGCCGACCCACGTCAGTTCGTACTTTTGCCTGCCATCGCTCGTCGAAGATACCAAGTCTTGTTGGACGCTCAGGCAACCATGTTGCAAGAGTCTGAAAACTCCATCTACAACCAATATATCGATGGAAAAAACAAAAAATTAGGTATCGTCGCTTGTGGTATCGGTTTTAACTATCTGAATGAAGTATTCCCTAATGGCTGTGATTACCCAGTCGTAAAGGTTTCTCAATATCCATTGCCAAAGAAACTAATCGACAAACTAGCTAAAGAGTGCGACGCCATCATGGTGTTGGAAGATGGTTATCCATTCGTGGAAAATCAACTAAAGGGATTCTTTGAAAGCAAACCAATCAAAGGCCGTCTCGATGGCACTCTTCCTCGTACGGGTGAGTTGGATCCAGACTCAGTTGGAAAAGCTTTTGGTAAAGTGAATACTATCGCTTACCAACAACCATCGGTTGTCAAAATGCGTCCTCCTCAAATGTGTCAGGGTTGTAGCCACCGCGATATGTACGAAGCCCTCAACGAAGTGCTCCGTTCTTATCCAAACAGCAAAGTCTTTGGCGATATAGGTTGCTACACATTGGGTGCTTTGCCTCCTTACCAAGCTATCAACTCTTGCGTGGATATGGGTGCTTCCATCACAATGGCTAAAGGTGCTTCCGACGCAGGTCTATACCCAGCTGTTGCGGTTATCGGCGACTCTACATTCACTCACTCTGGTATGACAGGTCTCCTTGATGCCGTGAACGAAAATTCTAACATCACTATTGTCATCTCTGATAATGAAACGACTGCCATGACAGGTGGTCAGGACTCTCAGGGTACCGGCAAAATCGAATCCATCTGCTTGGGATTGGGTGTGAAACCAGAACATCTTCGCGTATTCGTTCCATTGAAAAAGAACTACGAAGAGATGCTTCAAATCATCAAAGAAGAGGTTGAGTACAAGGGTCTCTCCGTCATCATTCCAAGAAGAGAGTGCATCCAAACACTTACTCGCAAACACAAGGCAGCCGCTAAAAAATAAGACCGCCTTTCACCTATACAACAGCTGAGACAAAAAAGAGTCTCAGCTGTTTTTTCTACCATTTTTTTGTATTTCTACCCACTAATTTTATTATGCAAATAGAAAAAATCTTATTTCTGGATGTTGAAACAGTTTCTCAAACAGAATTTTATAGTGAACTACGCGAGGACGTCGCTTCACTATGGCAAGAAAAACACCATCAAATCAAACGTAGAGCCCCTGAAAAATATTCAGATGAGAGTACCGCAGAAGAATGTCTGCCAGATATGGGTTTATTTGCCGAATTTGGGCGTATCGCATGCATCACCATGGGATTTGTCTACCAAGAGGAAAACGAGCGAAAAATGCGATTAAAATCGCTTTTTGGAGACAATGAAAGAAAGATACTGGAAGAATTTGCGCAAATATTGCACAAACTGAATGGTTATAGGCTCTGCGGACATAACATCCGTGAGTTTGACGTGCCCTATATTGCCCGCAGAATGATCATCAACGAGATACCTTTGCCTAAAATACTCCTCAACGCTCGTCGAAAGCAATGGGAGAGTCCCATCATTGACACAATGGAGCTATGGAAATTCGGTGATTACAAGCATTACACCTCACTGAAACTACTATGCAACGCGCTCAATATCCAATCACCCAAGGAGGATATGGAGGGGAAGGATGTCTACCGCGTATACTACCAGGAGAAGGACTTTCTTCGCATATCACACTACTGCGAAAACGATGTGATAGCCACCACACAAGTCTTTCTGAAACTAAGCGGGGAGAAGACTATCGACCAAGAGAAGATTGAAATATTGCCCTCCAAAGTCATCTCTTTTTTTTAATAACGATGATTGATTTCAGCATAAAAAAAGGGTGCATCGCAATGATGCACCCTCGTTTCTTATGTGTTTTTAAGATTATTTCTTACTTGCAGCCTTCTGCAAAGAATACTCGATTTCAGAATTTCTGTAAGCGTTTCTATCAGCATCGCTTACCAATGAACGAACCTCCTTGATTTGTGCAGGAATATTGAATTGACGGTCAGCCGTCATATTCAATGGACTACCGTTCTCGCCTGTAACAAAGAAGAAGTTATCGTTTCTATTTCTATCGCCAATTTCATTAGTAGGATCAGCAATCAAAAGCATGTAATATTTACCACCATCTGCATCAGCTGGAATATCATATTCGTAAGACAACTCAACCTTTGTATTTGGAGCAATTACCACATCAGCAGCCTTATCCATCACAACATATCTCATAGCTAAGTGTTTTGCCTTGAACATGATGTATGAGATAGGGTAGTCTGCCGTAGAAATAGCAGAAGCGCCTTTATTTTCAATCGTATAACGAACTTCACGTTTGCCATTAGCAAGTTTCTTATCAGAAACAACAGCAACCTTTACATCATTGCTACTTGAAGGTAAAGATGCAGCAGACAATGAACCAGCAGTGTTAGAAGCTGTCCAGACACCGAAGCAGAATTGTTTAATAAAGAAGTCATAACCAATCCAGATGGAACCCTTGTCACCCCAGTCTTCCGTACCCCAAGAGTTACGTACGCGGAATGCTTTCTTATCATCATCATAACCTACAAGAGTGATTGCGTGATAAGCGTGTTGACCGTTATAAGTATCATCATCATAATCAAGCACTGCGCTACTGTTCCACTTCATAAAGCGGTTACCCAACTGAGCACCAATAACAAGCGGACCTTTCTTCAAATAATATTTGATGTTGTTAACTGTCATACCATAAGCCTTTCCACCATAAGCAGCAGAATAAGCAACAACACGGTATTCAGCCAATTTATTGCTTGAATTACCGACACCAGAAGCATCGCAATTCATCTTCATTGACTTACCATTGTATTTGAATGGAACACTACTCATAGTAGCGACACCCTTATTGATCATCACATCAAAAGCAGGTTCGAAGGTTGAACCGTCACAATTTCTAGCCTTAGCATTTGTACCTGATGATGGAAGCAAATGCCACAAGTCTACAGGACTACATTGTTGAGAAGCTTGAGATGGATCGTTCCATTTTCCATCAATTACGTTCAAAGTTGTCTTGAAGCAATAAGCAGATGCCCAAGCCACACAAGTTCCATATTCTCCTTGATTTCCAACAGGAGGGCATTTAGCCTCCCAATTTACATAGCGTTCTGTAACAACCGCATCAGTTTCGTCCTCAGCCTTTTCTTGATCATCGATATCCTCATCTTCCATATCATATCCCATGAACAGATTTAAAATCTCATCAACAATGGCCAACACATCATTTGCTGTCTCCTCGTCACATGAAGAGAATGTGAGACAAGGAATCAAAAGACACAGCAGAATCTTACTTCTAAACTTACTCATATTCATTTAAATTTAAATTTATACTCTAATTTCTAATTTTTATATTGTCTTATTAATTGGGTTTGATATACTCTGATTGTTTCAGTTCTACAACGATTGGTTCTGCATCCTCTGGTCGCTTCACATCTTCCATCTCAGGTTTCTCGTAAAACACAGACTCTTTCAACTCCAGTTTCTTAGCGAAGGATGTATGATTCATCTTCACCATTCCAAAGAAACGAGAGCGTTCGAAGGTTACATTCCCATCAAACGTGGTTTCCAACATACTGAATCGTCCCATATAAGTGGAGAATGCAAACGAGACATCATCTGCACAACGTCCATAATTAAACATAAAAATGCCTGAGAGCAACATCTCAGACAAGTTCATACTGCCATCTATCTGCACATTATTCAAAATCAAATCCTTAGCCACCAATGAAGAGGCTGAAAAAGAATCTGAAAAACGAGCATCCATAAAGTTCACATCCCCCCTAATCGTGGAATAAATAAACTGGAAAGAGGATTTAGCTTGTATCTTAGCAAAAACGCATTGTGTTCCACTCATCAATATGTGATTGAAAGAGGCTGCATCCGTGAATATCGTATTCGAGAAATTCATGTTTCCATCCACAATCGCCTCATTAAACACCACCTCCTTACGAAAATCACAATCATAAAAACAGACATCACTTCGGAAATGGGTGAATTTCTTCATCATAAATTTCTTCGTCGTCTTGCTTCCTTTGGAACCATAGGTTCCACTGGCAGCTACTTTCCCCATGAAAACACAATTGTGAAAGTAAATGGGCTGAGAAATCTCCACAGCAATTTGAGTAGGAGAGACCACTGCACCATCATCAACCGCCGTAAAATCCAAATCATCATAGATAATGGCATTCACAATCGTAACAGATTTTCCCTTCTCAATCATTCGAATAATATCGGATGATTTAAACTCCTTTAAATCAGAATGCTGACTTTTTGATTGAACTTTCGAACACGAAAAGAGGAATAAAACCGAAATAACTATGAATACTACGCACCTAAAATATTTCATTTTTCTAACATATTTCTCACGCAAATATAGCGCAAAAATTGGATAAAATTTATACCTTAGCGAAAAAATTGAAAAAGAGATAAATATGAAAGGTAAATTTACACTCATTTTATTGGGTATCATAGTGTTAGCATTTGCTGTCACTAACCCTTCTGAGAAGGCACACAAACAAGTTGTCAAGGAGAAATTGCAGGAATCCATGCAAGCTACAATTAGCGAAAAAACTGCAGATAAAGAAAAGTTCGACAAGACTTTGGGGAAAATATTGGGCAATATAGTCGGCAATCCAGTATTGGATGTCACCGTAGACCAAATCGTATCAAGAAAGAATTACTTCGTTTTCTCTTTGACTCAATGTACTTGGGAAGGGGAAACTCATACGGTTGGCTTCGGTTTATTAAGTCATGTCTTTGTTTCCGACAGAATCAAGACGGCTTTTCAAGACCAACTGAAATAGAAATTTCTTTTTAATAATTAGCCAGGAACTTTCATTTCACCAGTTACGCTTCATCGATTTACAACTATCATATTGATATACAGATAGTTTTAGAAGTATATTCACGGTAATCGAGAGTTCCTCAATATATTTTATTATTATGAATACCTTTAATGATTTAGCGCAAAGAAGAAGAAGCATCCGCAAATTTCAGGATCGTCCTATCGAAGAGGAGAAGTTAAATAACATATTAAAAGCTGCATTGATGGCGCCATCCTCTAAAAGATGTCAACCATGGCATTTTGTAGTGGTGGATGAGCAAGAGAAATTGCTGCAAATGTCTGTATGCCGTGAGATGGGATGTAAATTCCTCGACGGAGCTCCTCTTGCCATCATCGTTATGGCAGACGAGTCTTTGAGCGACGTATGGGTGGAAGATGCTTCTATCGCAGCTGCCTATCTGCAATTGGCTGCCGAGGATCTTGGTCTTGGTTCCTGTTGGATTCAGGTTCGCAACCGCATGAAATCAGAGAATCAAAGCACGGAAGAGTATCTGAAAGAGATCATCAATGCTCCTGAACATCTTCGCATTGAATGTATCATCGCCGTCGGATACAAAGCAGAAGAGAAGAACCCATTCGACGAAACCCGTTTAAAATGGGAGAAAATAACGAAGAATAATTTTTAAGTAAGTGTTATGGACTTAACTTTTTTAGATAAATTCGAACATAAGGACAGAAAGATACTGTTTGGTATCACCTTAGTCCTTTTTGGTGTTCTTTTTCTATTGAAGGAACTCAATGTCATCTCTAGCGATAACATTTTGTTAGATTTCAAAATGTTTCCTATTTACTTGACTGTCATCTTTTTATATGGAAAAGACACAAAAGTGGCATCCATCTTTGGTATCATCGCTCTTATCCTTTGGATTCCTGAATTGGCTGAATTCATTGGCGACTTCGCTCATCTATTATGGCCATTGCTACTCATCGGATTGGGTGTGTTACTGATTGTCTCCGTCAAGAAGAAAAAAGAGGCTGAAACTGAAGAAAAAGAGACAACATCAGTTTCTAAATCCTCTTCAATAACTGACAATGCAACAATTGTAGATGTTGAGGAAATCGATGATATAAAAGAATGACGGAAAAGCCTAACATAGTCTTTATCGGAAGCGGTAATTTAGCCACTCAGCTCTCTCTTGCACTCAAAGCTGCTGATTTCCACATTCTGCAAGTTTATAGCAGGACGGAAACCTCCGCAAAAGCTTTAGCCGACAAGTTGCAGTGCAACTATACCACCCATCCCGACCAGCTCGCATCAGGTGCAGATCTATACATCTGCGCACTGAAAGATGCTGTCATAAGAGAAGTGCTTGATCAAGCTTTTCCCATCATTCAAGGAAAGAATCTTGTGCATACCGCAGGTAGTATTTCCATGGAAATTTTAGAAAAATACACCCCAAATCGAGGTGTTTTATACCCCATGCAGACCTTTACAAAGGCAAAAATGGTGGATTTTTCAAAAGTTCCCTTCCTTTTAGAAGGAGCAAACAAACAAATCACTGATTTACTTAAGTTTACAACTGATTTTTTATCTAAAAAAGTCTTTTTTACTACCTCCGAAGATAGAAAGAAGATTCATTTAGCAGCCGTATTCGCATGTAATTTTGCCAATCATGCCTATGCTTTGGGTGGGGAACTAGCCAAAGCGGCGGGAGTACCCTTTGAAGTCTTGTTGCCTCTCATCGAAGAGACTGCCGAGAAGGTACATTCCATAGACCCCATCTCAGCTCAATCGGGTCCGGCTGTACGTGATGACAAAAATGTTCTCTCCATGCATGAGGAGATGTTGAAAGAGAATCCGACAATGTTGGCTGTATACAAAGTCATGTCTGAATCCATTCATGAATTAGCGATAAAATCACACAATGTTTAAAGAAGAATTACAAAAAATAAAGGCTTTAGTTTTTGATGTCGATGGTGTTCTCTCATCCGATTGTGTACCTTTACACCCATCGGGAGAACCTATGCGAATGGTGAACATAAAGGATGGTTATGCCATCCAGTTGGCTGTAAAAAGAGGTTATCGTTTGGCTATTATCACAGGGGGAAACACAGCATCGGTACGAAAGAGATTCGAGGCGTTGGGCATACAAGACGTCTACATGAGTGCCGCCTACAAAATGGACACCTACAAAGAGTTCCTCAAAAAGTATGATCTGAAATGGGATGAAGTACTCTATATGGGCGACGACATACCTGATTATCAGGTGATGAAACATTGTGGTTTCCCTTGTTGTCCTGCTGATGCGGCTCCCGAAATAAAGGCGATTGCCCGCTACATATCACCTAAAGAAGGGGGACGTGGATGCGGAAGAGACGTCATCGAACAGGTATTGAAAGCCAATGGTGATTGGATGGACAATTCCGAAGCGTTTGGTTGGTAAATCAAAACGCTCATTATTGATAAAAAAAATAAAAACAACGAAGGTAATGGAAATATTTAAAACATACGCACGCTTCTTACATTTACCCACATTACTATTGATTGCAGGCATAGAACTGATGATGTTTTATTTCATCATTCTTCCTTCATCCAGATCGTTGGGCATTGAGCCATCCATGCATCTAATGGATCTGATAAATATCATTGGAGCCTCTGTATTCTTGGCTGCCGGTGGTTTTGTCATCAATGATTATTTCGATATGAAAATAGATCAAATCAATCGTCCGCTCACCCGAATTGTCGGTAAGGAGATTGAAAAGCAAACAGCCATGACGCTCTATACGATTCTTACCGCCATAGGCATCTGTTTCACACTATTTTTGTGTTGGAATGCGCGTTCCATCACCTATGCATTGCTCATCCTACTCTTATCGGGTGTTCTTTGGTTCTATTCTTCTTCCTACAAAAGAATGATTGTCATTGGAAACTTGATTGTTGCCATTCTGATGGGCTTGACACCTCTCATCGTAGCTGTTTTTGAGAATCAATTCTTATCCATCGAATACAAACCGAGTCCGGATTTAACCTTCGTGCAGAATCAAAACATCACCTACACGGTAGGGTTCTCACTATTGGCGTTCGGATGGACCTTCTTGATTGAAGTGATCAAAGATATGGCCACACAAAAAGGAGACAGGGAATTGGAATGTCACACCTTCCCTGGTGTTGGGTGAGGAAAAGACCAAATGGATTCTCTACGGATGGATCCTGCTTATTATTTTAGCATTTGGTTATGTCATATACCAATCACCTCTGTTGCAGAACGGCCTTTCTTATCGCTTTTACGTATGCGGAACCGTCATTCCTGCCATCAGTCTATTCTACTTCATTGCCAAGGCTCAGAATGCAGGCGACTATCGTGTAATCACCAAATACACCTTTGTCATCTTCGCCATCAATATGTGTTACAGTTTTGTTCTTTATTCTGTTTTAGATGTTTAGATTAGATTACAGAGTAACCACCAGCTGTTGCGACGAAGAGGGCAAACTGAAACTTTACAGTGCCTTGCAGATGATGCAAGACTGCTCTGAGATGTGGATTGACACAGAGCCTACCGTCGCCAACTATTTCAAGCGAGAAAACATGGCTCAACTATTGGCTTCGCGTCAGGTGGAAATTATCCGCGTTCCCTCTTACAAGGAAGAACTTCACGTCGAGACAAGTGTTTGGGAGATGAAATCCATGTTCGGATTCCGCAACACATTCATCTACGACGCAAACAATCAGCCTTGCTATCGCACATGGAGTCAGGGCGCATTCGTTGATAAAACGACGGGGAGACTAGCAAAAGTGGCAGATGAGGTCATTGCATCCATGAACTTGGAAGCACGCAGGGAGATGAACTATATGGAGAGACGCATCGTACTGCCCCAAGAGGCTGTCATAACGGAACACGAGCCCATTCCCGTACTCAGAAATGACATTGACTACAATCATCACATGAACAATGCCAACTATGTACGCATAGCCATGGAACTGCTTCCTAAGGATTTCCCCGTAAAGAACCTTCGTGTGGAATTCAAGATTGCCGCAAAGATGGGCGAGGAGTTAACACCACAAACCATTGAGACAAAGGAGGCTTTCTACGTTCTATTGTTGATAAACGGGCATGTCAGCACCGTCATTGAATTTACCAAATAATAACTATCAACTAATATTAAGGCAAGTTCTATAAATCCGCCGATTTTAAATAAATAGTATCAATTTATGAAACTCACCATAAAAAAGAAGACATTGAAAACATTATTGCTTATCATATTCATCTTATTCTCCATTTTCGCCATTGCAGTGATTATCTTCTTGCAACAACCAAAGTTTGGACGAAGAGCACAAGGAGAACGCAAAATCCGCATGGAAAACTCACCTTTCTACAAAGATGGACAAATGGAGAACGAAATTCATACGGAAAAGATGACGGGCGAAAGTGGTTTTATCGGTACCATGCTCAAATTTGCCACAGGTGCAGGGAAAAGCGACCGAGTGATTCCTCAAGAAGGGGAAGTTCCACTGATTAAGACTGATTTAAAGCAACTGCCGGACAGTAGCGACCTATACGTATGGTTTGGGCACAGTGCGTTTTTACTTCGACTCAATGGAAAGAATGTATTGGTCGATCCAGCTTTAATAGCTGCCTCTCCCGTAGATTTCTATATCAAAGCCTTTCCAGGAACGGATTATTACAAGCCAGAGATGATGCCCGACAGAATCGACTATCTAGTGATTTCGCACGACCATTGGGACCATCTGGATTACGAGACGGTAACAGCGTTGAGAGACCGAATCGGCCATGTGCTCTGTCCGCTAGGTATCGGTGAAGATTTTGAATATTGGGGATTTAGCAAAGAGCAGATCATCGAATTAGACTGCAATGAAAATTACACGTTCAGTACAGATAGTTTCACGTTCCATTGTCTACCCACACGCCATTTCTCTGGTCGTGGTTTAACAGACGCCATGAAGACCCAACGAGCCTCATGGCTCATTGAGACACCCAAGCGAAGTGTCTTCTACACAGGAGATGGCGGCTACTCAGATCGATTTGAGCGTTACGGACAACAATTTCCTAACATCGACCTTGCCATCATGGAGAATGGGCAGTATAGTGTCAATTGGAACCAAATACACACCCTGCCAGAACAACTTGGATTAGAGGTGAAAGGGCTCCATCCGAATCGCTTCATAACGGTTCATCACTCCAAATACCCCCTTGCCAACCACGCATGGGATGAGCCACGCATCAATGAGCAACGTGCCTCAATAGAGAGTGGAATTCCAGTCATTGTGGCAAAAATAGGAGAGGTGATAAAATTGGATACACCCAAGGACTCAACAAACGTACAAGAATAAAGTAAGTTCTATAAAAATCCCCCTAAAAAATTTCCGCATATCATTTTCATAATTCAATTCATTATTATAAATTTGCTAAAACACGATTTTATCAAAGGCAAAACGATAGAAACGACAATTAACAAATAAATAATAATAACTTAAATTCTAATTATGACTGGACCATTTTTATTGGGAGTGTTGATTTTCATAGGCATTATACTTCTTGCCTTGTTTTTCCACTTCTTTCCAGTGTTACTTTGGCTATCAGCTAAAGTGTCTGGAGTTAACGTATCGTTAGTACAATTGTTTGTGTCACGCATTCGTCACGTGCCACCTGAACTAATCGTACAGTGTTTAATTGAGGCTCACAAAGCAGGTTTGAAATCCATCACTCGTGACGAGTTGGAGGCACACTATCTTGCTGGAGGTCATGTAGACCGTGTGGTACACGCATTAGTATCTGCATCAAAGGCCAACATCGATTTGGACTTCAAGATGGTAACAGGTATCGATTTGGCAGGTCGTGATGTATTGCAAGCCGTACAAATGTCAGTAAACCCTAAAGTGATTGACACGCCACCTGTTACAGCCGTAGCAAAGGATGGTATTCAGTTGATCGCCAAAGCTCGTGTAACCGTACGCGCCAATCTACAACAATTGGTCGGTGGAGCAGGAGAGGAGACTATCTTAGCCCGTGTAGGTGAAGGTATCGTATCATCCATCGGTTCCAGCGAGACACACAAATCTGTGTTGGAGAATCCTGATTCTATTTCCAAATTGGTGTTGAAGAAAGGTTTGGATGCTGGTACAGCGTTCGAGATCCTTTCCATCGATATCGCAGACATCGACGTAGGAAAGAACATCGGTGCACAATTGCAAATCGACCAAGCACAAGCTGATAAGAACATCGCACAAGCTAAGGCTGAGGAACGTCGTGCTATGGCTATCGCAGCTGAGCAAGAGATGAAGGCTAAGGCTCAAGAGGCTCGCGCTAAGGTGATCGAGGCTGAGGCTGAAATTCCTAAGGCAATGTCTGAAGCTCTCAAATCTGGTAATCTAGGAATCATGGATTACTATCGCATGAAGAACATTGAAGCAGATACCAACATGCGTGAGGCAATAGGTAAACCTGCAGCTAAAAGCAACGAAAAATAATCGTTAAGATAGAAAAGGAGAATGACGGCATTGAAGCCTCATTCTCCTTCATTTTTTAATTTCAACGCAAAAATGAAACACCCTAAAGGTCTTTACCTACTATTCGCCACTGAAATGTGGGAACGTTTCAGTTACTATGGCATGAGAGCCCTATTGGTTCTTTATCTAACTAAATCCTTAATCGATGGAGGATTTGGATTTTCCAACAAAGACGCTTCTTTACTCTATGGAATCTTCACTGGATTAGTCTATTTTACCCCTTTGTTCGGAGGTTGGATTGCCGATAATATTATCGGACAACGTCGCGCCATCACCATAGGTGCCATCACCATGATGTGCGGTCAATTTTGCCTCTTCTACGAAACAAGTCTCTTCTTCCTATACTTGGGACTGACCTTACTCGTTATCGGAAACGGATTCTTTAAACCAAACATCTCCGTAATCGTAGGTAACCTCTACGAACCCAATGACACCCGTAAAGACGCCGCTTACACCATCTTCTACATGGGTATCAACATTGGTGCCTTCTTCGCTCCATTGCTTGCTGGCTACTTTGCTTACAAATATGGGTATCGTTACGGATTTCTCGTGGCAGGAATCGGCATGTTACTGGGATTAATCATCTACCAAACATTAGGCAACAAATACTTAGGAGATCTATGCAAGACTCCTCAAATCAAAAAAAATCAAGACTCGAATAATAACACTCCTCTTACCAAAGAGGAAAAAGATAGAATCACTGTCATACTCGTCTTCGTCATCTTCAGCATCTTCTTCTTCGCTGGATTTGAACAAGCAGGCAGTTCCATGACACTCTACACTGAGAAATACATAGATCGCAATGTGAATGGCTATATCATTCCTACCGAATGGTTTCAATCCATCAACCCCATTTTCATTGTTATCTTGGCCCCAATATTATCCATGGTTTGGCGAACTTTAGCCGAAAAAGGAAAAGAACCAGACATTCCAACCAAAATGGCGATGGGTATGGTCTTACTAGGTCTCGGATTCCTTATCCTTGTCTTTGCTGTAATGCAACGTGGTGGCGACAACACCGACGAAACCATCAAAGCAAGCATCCTCTTCATGATCTTCACCTATCTGTTCCACACATTGGGCGAACTCTGTTTGTCACCCATCGGACTCTCCATGGTTTCTAAGCTATCGCCCATCAAATTAGCCTCCTTGATGATGGGGTGCTGGTTACTCAGCAGCTTCTTCGCCAACACAATAGGAGGAGTACTTGCTTCTTACACGGATAATCTAGGTGCAAGCGTTATCTTCAAATTTCTATGCTACTTCTCCATAACAATGGGATTACTACTTTTTAGTCTCCGAAGATGGTTACTGAAAAAATCTCATGGGTTATTAGACACGTCAGTACGTAAACCAGAAGAAGATAATACAAATTCTTAGTTTTTAAATAAGAACCCACCATAAGAACATCAAATTCAAAAATTTTATATATTTGTTCTTCACAAAACCATTTTTAAACGTAAACAGAAAGAACAATGAGAAACGAAGAGAAGATATATAACCACATAAAAGAGATTGCCGATGAGCAATTTAATTTAAAAGAAAAAATATCCCGTGCTGATCTAGCTTTTATACTTAAGGATAAATACAAAGTGGACTGTACAGATGGCGCGGCATTAAGCGGAGTTATTTACAGAGCCTACAAAACACTCGGACAACCTGAATCCATTCAAAAAGCGATTGTCAGCAACAACGAGAGCATAAGCGTTGTCGACCAATACGAACTGAATGCTCAACTGGATGAAGGCAATACAGATAAAGCTTTGGCAATTGTCAACGACGACCTTCTAACTGCACAAGACCTACTCAATGAGGCCAAACAGAATGTTAATGACGCATTGAAAATCGAGATTGCTAAAGAGATTACCGACCTCAACAAATGGTTGGAAGGAACAAGCGACCTTCAAGCCATACAAGTGAAAGGTGCTACATTGATGCAAAACTATGGCAAGATGGTAGAAAGCTATCACTCTGCCGAAGTGGGTGTTAAGTCCGACGTACACAACTTTGTTGAACTACGTAGCAACATCAACTCTATCTTCTTACAATACGCAAACGCTTTGGTTGACGTGTTTGGCGACTCCATAAAAGTCGTAGCTCCTCAGTTGTTCGATTTCGACGCTATTCAATGGTTGGATGTCAGTGCCATGCAAAAACAAGCAGAATTGGAATTCGGCAAGTTGGACGAGCGCTGCACATTGTTGGTGGGTGAGATTGCTAGTCATTACAAGCAGACAATCAATCAACTTCCTGCATGGATGAAAATGAGTAAGTCGATAGGAACCAAAGGTGGTATTTATGGTACTTTGGTGGCTGGTGCCATCTCTTACCTCAACCACTGGATGGATGCGAAAGAGAAGACCACTATGATGCAAAAAGAGTTTGTTCAGTTCGAAAACAGCATCAAGAAAGACCGTCAGCAGATCAGTAGCGATATCCTACGTCTGGCAACCATTCACAAGACACTGAACGACCTCTATATTCCTCGTGCAGACGCTTTCGCACGATTGAGCGACCGCGTTTTGTCTAGCGACCTTCAACAACTGTTGGACGCTGTTTACACAGATGAAGTGAAAGAGTTGAAAGAGAAAAGAGACCAACTCTTAAAACGTCATAAAGAATTGGAAAGAAGCATCAACGACCATCAAGAGAACATTGTTCTTTATAATTCCCAGATTTCAGAGAATCAGGGTATGCTTGATGCACAGAAATCCAATTACGAAGAGGCAAAAGATCGTAAACCGGCAGCGCCTAACTTATTATCCCGTTTCTTGACCTTTGGCGTCGCACAACGCAATTATGGCAAGAAACTATTGGAATGGGATCAACATGACGGAGAACTTGTCTCTGCCTATGAAGAGACCCTTATGGAGGTATACGAAAGCAAAGAAGACCTTGAGAAGCATACCGACAGTCTCAACAAAGACAAACAAGAATACGAGGCTTGCAAAGAGCAGTTAAAAGATTTGAACCGTCAGATAGCAGAGAAGATGCAGTGTTCACCTCAACAAAAGGCAGAGGTACTCAAACACCTGAAAAACATCATCTCATTACTACATACTGGAAAGGTTATCATCGAGAGCAAGCTAGACGACTCACTGATGAACGTAACAACCATCGAGAAAGGAGAGGACATCACAACCATACCAAACGACATGGCCAATAAACTTCAACAGTTTGCCGGGGACGTATGTTCCGAACTGAAACAAAAAGGTGCGGAGGTATCCAACTTAATCTTGGAAGAGTTCGGTTTATCTCAAGCAGATCTCACAGAAGAAACAAGCCAAAGCATGATGAATGCAGTGGACAAGATGACCGATCTACTCCAAAACTGGTCTTACTTGCAAACAGAACAGATGAAATCCCAACTAACGGATGCCATCTACCATCAAGAAATGGAGCGTTTAAAGCAAGAATTCCAGTCTACCATGTCAAATATCGACCAGAAGAACAAAATCCTCTTAGACGTGCTAAAAAGAGCCAATACGGCCATCAGCACAGACGAGTTGCGTAACGCTCTGATCGATTTGGCAGGCATACCAGAACAAGAATTAAACCAAAGCGATTTGGAAGCCATCTTAAAAGGTGAGAAAAAACTAGAGATATAATGTCAAACGCGAGGAGAGAGAGGACGCGAGAAAAACTGGGCTTCGACACCGAAAAAACAAAGAAGAAGGAGGAGAAACTCAGATTAAAAGCTCAGGAAGAACGTGAGAAGAGAGAATTATGGCGCAAGTCTGTCGAAGAGAAACCGCTCTACAAAATTCTAATTAAAGGTGCCATTGGGTTTGACATCGCAGATGCCTTACTGGGAATTTTAGAGTTAGGAGGAGATATATTTTCCGCTCTGATAGGGTTGCTCTATGTGATTTTGTCCATCACCTCTGTAAAATCCTTGCGTCTGACCATTGCCGTCTTATCCGTGATGTTGGTCGACCTCCTTATTGGTCTCATACCTGCAGCGGGCACTATCGTGGATATGGTATTCTGCAGCAACTATATCAATAGAAGTATGATTAGAGGATTTGTCGAGGATGACCCTGTCATCAAACGACGCGTCAACATCATCTCCGCCATCGGCATATTCGTTATTGTGGGTGCCTCTTTTGCACTTACGAAACTAATCTTAAGATAAATGGATAGTTTTAATCATCAAACACTAGGAGTCGGAAGAGCATCATGTCTAATCTAAATTTCATATTTAACAGTGGAAAGAATCCGAAATGGAAATTCTTTGCCAAAGGATTTTTTCAATATATCACACCTCAATGGTTATGTCAAAGGAAATTACAACCATTATTGAAATCCATTGATAATCGAAAGGATAAGGATTATATATACAATCGCGTCAACTATTACAACCAATTAATGGAAAAGAGAGCCCTAGACGATTCCGCCACGCTTTTAAAAGATCATAAATGGGGGAAAAAGGTCACCTCTTATCTCATTGACAGTTATGAATATTCACGCTATTTTAATCCGTCGAATAAATGGTGTACCTGCTTTGGCGATGTAACGTGGGTACCTAAATGTCCGTCGATTGTCAAAAGCAGGCCCATACAAGGGGAGAACACCAATTCCATTTTGTTAAACTTGGACAAAGTGAGACATTTCATCTTCATACAAGATAAAAAGCAATTTGAAGAGAAGAAAGATGCGGCGCTGTTTCGAGGGAAAGTCAATGGGAAACCCAACCGAATCGAGTGCATGAAGAAGTTTTTCGGTCAGGAGAGGGTCTCCGTGGGAGCCATAGATAAAAATCCTCCTGTAGCAGAATGGCACACAGAGAAGCTCACGCTATGGCAACAACTGGAATACCGTTATATCTTAGCGTTAGAAGGGAATGATGTGGCCAGCAACCTTAAATGGGTGATGTCGTCCAATTCAATCGCCATGATGCCACAACCGAAGTATGAAACATGGTTCATGGAGGCGAAACTGATTCCTAACTATCACTACATAGAGATACAACCTGATTTCTCAGATGTAGAAGAGAAAATGGATTACTATAGCAAGCATTTAGATGAAGCGCTACTGATTATTCAGCATGCGCACGAATATGTGCAACAATTCCAGGACAAAGAGCGAGAGAAGCTTATTTCCCTCGCTGTGCTGAACAAATACTTTGAGAAGACATCCTAACAAAAAAATCCCATGCAACGTTGGTTGCACGGGATTATATTTATTTAAAAGCATATCCTAGATATACTCTTTACCAATTTTTACTTGCGTATCGTTCACAAACTGGCGAATACGTTGTTCTTCCGTCTTTTTGCAGATCAACAACACATTGTCAGCCTCTGCCACGATGTAATCTTCCAAGCCTTGCACAACTGCCAATTTACCTTCTGGTAAAGCAATCACATTATCTTTGCATTCGTATAACAAAGATTTGCACTTCAATGCAACATTAGCAGAGGAATCTTTCTTTGAGTGTTCGTAAATAGAGCCCCAAGTTCCCAAATCAGACCATCCAAAGTCAGCAGCCAAAACATCCACATTGGAAGCCTTCTCAAGGATAGCATAGTCGATAGAGATGTTGGTGCAATTCTTATAGATACGATCAATAAAGGCTTGCTCTTCTGGTGTATTGTAGAAGCATCTACCTGTTCTAAACTTGTTGCTCATTTCGCCCATAAAGTTGTCGAATGCGGAGAGAATAGTCTGTACATTCCAAATGAACATACCTGAATTCCAGAAGAACTCACCACTTTCAACGAAGATCTTTGCCAAATCAGCATTAGGTTTCTCCGTGAATGTTTTCACTTTATAGAGGTTATTTTCAGGATCTATCTTATCCGCAATTTGGATGTAACCATAACCAGTCTCCGGACGACTTGGTTTGATACCCATTGTCAAAATCTCATTATGGTCTTTCGTGTAATTCAACGCAATCTTAACCATTCGGACGAATTCATCTTCCTTCAAAATAAGATGGTCGGAAGGGGAGACCACAACATTGGCATTTTGATTGAGAGCCTCTATCTTGTTCATTGCGTACGCAATGCATGGAGCAGTGTTACGACGTGCTGGCTCCAACAAAATCTGATTCTCTGAAATCTCGGGGAGTTGTTCCAAAATCAGATTCTTATAGTGGCTGTTAGAGGCTATGAAAATATTCTCTTTGGGTACAATTTTTGAAAAACGATCAAACGTCATCTGTAACAGCGAACGCCCAGTTCCAAAAAAATCCAAGAACTGCTTAGGTCTTTTCTCTGTACTGAATGGCCAAAAGCGACTACCTACGCCACCCGCCATAATTACGCAATAATTATTCTTCATTTTTTCTTACATATTTTGGGCAAAGATAATTCTTTTTATTTTACATCTATCAAATTTTTTAAAAAGATATTCAACAAAACGTTCAGAGTATTCTTGCCACACGACTCTAACACTTATTATTCGGTGGGTTTCTGTAAATTCACCTTTAGAATGAAAAAAGAAGTCCGCAAAACCAAGTGTTACGTTTTGCGGACTTTTATGTATAGATCAACTTTAGACTCTCAGATTTCTAAAAGTTTTCATGAGTCAAAGTGCCCTCTGTCGATTTACTTAAATCCAATTCATATTTAGTTGGTATATCGCCATTAACCATAACTGTAATGGTATACTTCTTTGCTTCTGCACCCCAAATTGAACTTACAATCTGATATTTACAAGTACAATCGCCAGCATTTTCCTTTAATTTTTCAATATTGTTGATGATGATTTCATTACCTTTCACAGTGACTGTTGAATAGATGGAATCTGGATCACAACTCAAATAGTAATAGCAACTAATCGTTCCTGTACCAGTGGAAAGATCGAAATTGTAATCAATTACACTTGGAGCAGGTTCAATTACAGGTTCAACGGTAGTTACAGATGTTCTCAATTCAGCGTCAGTTGACTGAGAATCGCCACTTTGATCTCCAAAAAAATCTTCATACTCCTCAGGTGTCAGCTCAACTATACAATGCGGAGCACCGTATTCGTATAAGCAATTTGATCTTGTTAAAAAAGATCCACCTAGTTGTGTCTTTTCTTCCTCTTTCTCTTTTTTCTCACATGATGTGGCTAAAAACAATGTGCATAAAAATGCCATTCCACATAAATAATAAAATCTACGCATAATAAAAAATTAAATTAAAGGAGGTTCTAAATATCCCTATTCTCCAGCAATTGCAAGAACCCTATTATACTCAATCACTGAAGATTTACGTCACAAACGTTCTTCAAAATTATTTATTTTATTCAAAATTTCAAAGTTTTATATAAAATTTTTCACAAATACTCTTTTCAAGATACAAAAAGGTGAACTCAATTTATTTTTTTCTACCTTTGCACCGTTTTTTTTAGCAACAGGAAAAATGAAAATTTGGTTGACTATTCTGCTTTTAATTATTTCAAATGTCTTCATGACATTTGCATGGTATGGTAATTTGAAACTTCAAGAGATGAAAATCTCCACGGATTGGCCTCTATACCTAATCATCCTATTCAGTTGGGGTATCGCCTTGGTAGAATATTGTTTCATGATTCCTGCCAACCGGATTGGCTCGCAAATCACGGGCGGTCCTTTTTCATTGGTTCAACTAAAAGTGATTCAGGAAGTCATCTCCATCACCGTCTTTTCCATCATCATCACCTTTATGTTTAAGGGAGAGACCATTCACTGGAATCATATTGCTGCCTTCGTCTGCTTAATCATGGCAGTCTTCTTTGTCTTTTATAAATAATAGCCCTATTTTCCGTCCTTTGAGACGTCAAAATGCTCATTATAGAGAGGTGAAATCCATCATCTCTACCTTTTTTCTGTCAAAAATGCCCGTATTTTCATAGTGTAGAACACACGTATTGCAACAAAATTTCCATCATTTGAAATAATATTACACCCAAAGTTTTTTCTTTTCCCTTTTCTTTGTATCGTCAAAAAAATAAACAAACGATTTATGTTGTAAATATCAAACTTAAATATTGAAAATTACGAACTATTAATAAAGAAAACCATGAGAAACAAATTCATTACAATTACAAGTCTATTTATGATGATAGCGGGAACCAGTTTTGCCGACGATGCAGAATTGGCAAGACAATTTGATGGTATTCAATTAGCCAAAGGCCCTAAATCACTATCAAACCACAATCCCGCATATATAACACGCTATGGTGCAGACCCATTCGCCATGATTTATAACGATGAGGTATACATCTATATGACCAACGACCAACAAGAGTATGATTCGCATCCTAACAGTACGAACTCATATGCTGCTATTAAAACCATTAACTGTATGTCTTCTAAAGACATGGTGAACTGGACCGACCATGGTGTCATGGATGTTGCAGGTCGTAATGGTTCCGGTCCTGCTAAATGGGCAAGCAACTCTTGGGCTCCTTCTGCTTGTCACAAGATAATCGACGGAAAGGAGAGATTCTTCCTTTATTTTGCTGACAACGGTGGTGGTATCGGAGTTCTTACCAGCGACAATCCTTGGGGACCTTGGACTGACCCTAGAGGAAACGCTCTTGCCAATAGAAGCACTCAAAACTGTGGAAACGTTGAGTGGATATTCGACCCTGCTGTCTTGATTGATGATGATGGTACTGGTTACATCTATTTCGGTGGTGGTGTTCCTTCTGGAAAAGATGCAGACCCTGGTACGGCTCGTGTGGCTAAACTCAAAGCTGACATGGTCAATTTGGACGGAGCCCCTGCTGCCATCAATCCTCCTTATTTGTTCGAGGATTCTGGTATAAACAAAATCGGTGGAAAATACATCTATAGCTATTGTTCTAACTGGAAATGTACGGGTAACCCAATGAGCAATGCTCAGATATGCTATATGACCAGTGACAAACCAATGGGACCTTTCACTTATACAGGCGTAGCTTACCTCAACCAAGATGAGTTCCTTAGTGGTAATCATGGAGGTAACAACCACCATGCTATGTTCGAATTCAAAGGTACATGGTACATGACCTATCATGCCAGAATGCTTCAAAATGCACAAGGTGCTAGCGGTGACTATCGTTCCACTAACATCGACTATGTAAACGTAAACACAAGCAATGGTACCATCACTAAATCTAAAGGTTCTGAGGCTGGTGTTAAACAAATCCAATATCACGATCCTTTTGAGAAAACAGAGGCTGAGACCTTCTGCTGGATGGGTGGAATCGAAACAAAGAAGGGTTCTTCTGACGTTTCTAACATGATTGTCTCTTCAATCGACAAGGGTGACTGGATCGGTCTTGCTGGTGTTGACTTCGGTACGGGTGCTAGCGTATTCTCCGCTAAAGTATCATCTACCAAATCTGCAGCCATCAAGATTTGTAAAAACAAAGCTGATGGTGAGGTTATCGGTTACCTTGAAGTACCTAATACTGGTGGACAGTTGAAAGAGGTTTCTGCTCGTCTCTCTTCACCAATCGCTGGTACTTGCGACCTCTTCTTCGTATTCTCTGGTTCATTTGATTTCGATTATTGGATGTTTAAGAAAGCTGATGTTTCTATCGAGGTTTCAGAGACTTCTGTAGAGGCTCCTGCTACCATCACACTGACTGCCACCACTTCTGAATCAGCTATCAACAAAGCTAACTTCTATCTTGGCGACGAACTGATCGGTACAAGCGACAATGCTCCTTATACAATCGAATATACAATTCCTGAACCTGGTACATACTCCTTCAGAGCTATCTTGTTCGACAACTCAGGTAAGGAATATGAAACGGCTGAGGTTTCCGTTAAGGCTCGTATCGCTCAAGGTCCTTACGAGGGTGTGGCACAAACACTCCCTGGTACCATTGAAATGGAACGCTACGATGTGGGTGGTGCTGGTTATGCTTACAACGATGCAGATGATGCTAATCAAGGTGAGGAATACCGTCTTGATGAGGGTGTCGACCTAGATGTAAACGGTAACGGTGGTTATGTGTTAGGTTGGACTCAAAAAGGAGAGTGGTTCGAATATACTGTGGAGGTGAAATATGACGACACCTACACGTGGGAAGCATTGGTTGCTTCTGGTGTGGAGAGCTCCGCTTTCACCCTCTATTTAGACGACAAAGTGATCTCCGACGGCTCTATCAGCGTACCTAAAACGGGTAGTGACTGGAGTACCTATGAAGCAATCAGCGGCAAAACCACTAAATTGTCGAAAGGTAAACATATCCTCAAAGTGGGCATCGATGCCGATTTTGTCAATATCGACTATATCAAATTCGAAGCTTCTAACCCTAGTGGTATTCAAAACATTGCTAATAATGAACTAATAGAATATGATATTTTCTCAACTGGCGGTACTTGGTTAGGTTCCATCAAATCTCATGGTGACCTCTCTAATGACCTGAAAAACACAAATTATCCGACCGGAACCTACCTTGTAAAAAACAAAAAAGACGAAAACGCACGACTAATCATAGTCAAATAATAATTCAACTGAAGTTAAAAGAAACTTCACACGAGACTCTACACCTGCACCATGGGTGCAGAGTCTCTTTTTTTACTACTATGAACAACTGAATAAACTGTACTATATGAACATGAATAAACTGACACTAAACACGAAACTAGCAGCATTACATCTATCTCTTTTTTTAACAGGGAGCCTATATGCTGCTGGTACATTTAACGACATCCCACTTTCCATCCCCGGTTGTATCGAGGTGGAAAACTTCAATGAAGGAGGACAAAATGTGGGATATTATGACGAAGACGATGAGAACCAAGGTGGGGCTTATCGTCCAAATGAGGGAGTAGACCTCGACACCTGCGCCAACAATGGTTATGTGCTGGGTTGGACAAAAAAAGGGGAGTGGTTGGACTACACCATTCAGGTTGATACTACGGATCAATACGTCTTCTCTGCCTACGTGGCTTCCGGATTGGATGGTTCAGCCTTCTCTCTTTCCATCGATGGAAAGGATGTTACAGGTACGATTAGTGTACCTAACACAGGTAGTTGGTCCGTGTATAAAATCATAACAGGAACCACAAAAGAGATCACTACCGGCTCTCACACATTGCGTTTGGAGATCCTTTCTGACTATTGCAACATCGACAAAATCGTTTTTCGTCCTAAGAGTCAAAAGGTGGTGTACAAATTCACCTCTCCAACTGTCGATTCCAAAGTGGTTGCTGCCGCTCCTTTCACCGTCGGTTGGACTACCAACGACGAGAACAACAACCTCTACAACCTCAGCTGGGTCTCCTCCAACGGAGAGAACACACTGCTAAAAGAACATGTCTCCTGCAAAGGTTCCTTCGAATCGGTTATTCCAGAGGAATATGAGGGACAAACAGGTCACTATATATTATCCCAGGTGAAGACAGGATGCGGACTAATTGCCACTGATTTTGACGGACAAAAACATACGGTAAGCAACCCAATCATTTGGGCTGACATACCCGACGTCTCCGTCACTCGTGTAGAAGACACCTACTACATGGCCAGCACCACCATGCACATGAACCCAGGCGTTCCAATCATGGCTTCCAAAGACCTCGTGCGCTGGCATACCATCAACTATGCACATCAAGCCCTTGGTAACAATGACAACCTCAATATGACCAACGGAAAGAATGCTTACGGAAAAGGTTCTTGGGCAAGTAGCATCAAATACAAGGATGGTACATGGTACGTGCTGACACCTTCTTATTCCACCAACAAAACACATATCTTCAAAACAAAAGATATCACCAGCGGACAGTGGGAAACAGCCACTCTGCCATTCTATCACGACCCTTCATTATTGCTCGATGACGACGGCAAAGTCTACGTCATCTATGGCTCTGGCAACATCAACATCGTAGAACTATCTGCCGATGCCATGTCATCTAAAAACAACTCTCGCACACTAATCAACAAACCTGCACAAATAGCAGGTTCTAATTTCTACGTGGAATGTGAGGGTTCTCAGGTGATGAAACGCAATGGCTACTACTACGTATTCCTCATTTCATGGCCAGCAGGCTCTTGTCGTTCCGTACTCTGTTATCGTTCAAAATCCCTCACAGGATCTTTCGAAGGAAAGGTGTTGTTGCAAGACAATGGTGTGGCTCAGGGAGGTATTTTCGACACACCTGAAGGTGATTGGTATGGTATGTTCTTCCAAGATCATGGATCTGTCGGACGTATTCCTTACTTGCTGCCTGTCAGCTGGAGTAATGATTGGCCCGTGTTAGGCAACAATGGTAAGGTGCCATCCACACTCTCCATGGCAGCCGCACAAGAGGATGGATATGGCATCGTCACCTCCGATGATTTCGATGAGGAGACACTACCTTTGGAATGGCAATGGAACCACAATCCAGACAATAGATACTGGTCGCTCACCAACGGTGTGCTCCGTCTGACCAACGGCAGAACAGACTCCGATGTAGAAGCCACACAAAACACGCTTACACAGCGCACATTTGGACCAAATTGTTCTAAATA
>Ga0265299_10000124_pt1 | contig 104982 bp, 162 predicted proteins | sample AusTroGonzalo_MG_4_FD_193485 | JGI IMG/M metagenome (GOLD analysis project Ga0265299, IMG submission 193485) | Bovine rumen microbial communities from tropical cattle in Woodstock, Queensland, Australia - Gonzalo_02 | ecosystem: Host-associated > Mammals > Digestive system > Stomach > Rumen ... | reverse complement strand
GCACGGAAAAGGCACGTTTAAGGGCGGAGCTTTTTCAAAGTAGGACTATACACTACAAAATACAACCGTGCAGGCAGCTTTTATCGATAGCAAGATAAAACCACTTTCAATAGTGGGCGGTTGTTTCCGGGTGCGTTTTCGCACTTTAGATTTTTAATAATCCGCTTTATGCGGTAAGGAGTTTTTATGTCAGAAAATGAATTGAAAATCCAGGGCGACTTAGCGGTAAAGAATTTTAAGGCTAAGTTTAAGGGGCTTTCTTTGGAAGAAGAAATGAAACCTAAATGGCGTGCAATGGCTTTAGAGTCTACTCAAAAGAAAATTGCACTTGCAAGACAGAACGCAAGATTTTAAGGAGATCAATTTTATGAAGAAAACTATTTTAAGTTTGGCCGGAGTATTTACAATCCTTGTAAGTGCTGCGGCCTTTAATGTTTATGGACATTATTCAAGCAAACATAAAACCCATTTTGCAGGTGCTTATTATTGGGGTTTTAATGTTAAGCAGATGTGCAGAAATTCTGAAAGTTATGGCGGTTCTAATTATGTAGTTGCCGTTTTAAGAAAAAATAACGGCCAGCATACAATCGGAAATACCGAAAAGACTTTTTACACCTGGTATATGAATAAATAATTTTTAAGGGGGTGGGAAATGAAATTTATACAGTATCACTGCGTAAAGTGTAAAACAGTTTATTTCGGATATAAGAAACTGTTTACGAAGTGTCCAAACTGTAAATCAGTTGAAGTAATCAAGATCAAATTTTAAGGGGGTGTTTTATGGAATACTCAAAGAAGCTTGATATTCTCGAAAATATTTTGTTGAAGTATGGAAAGTCGTGGGATGTTCTCGGAAAGTATATCTTTCAGAGTGCGGATTTACTTACTGACTTTGTGCTGCGTGTTACTCATATTGAGAATAACCAGGATTTTAATAAGGTTGCTAATTACTATCTGAGATTGATTTAAGGGGGTAATTTATGCACTACTCTATTGATTTTCAGGGTTATCGTTTAAGTTTGGTTGGTTCTGTCATTACGATTTTCGACTCGATGGGCCAAAAAGTAAGACAGTATTTTTATAGCAGTCATGAAATCGCAAAGCGAGTTTTCATGAGTTTAGTTTAAGGCGTTGCTTTCGGGTAACGCCTTTTTTATTGTGGAACGGTCTTGAACCGTAAGGAGTTATTATGCCACAGGTAAAAGTTAATGATGGAATTTGCGAATACATTTCGCATGAAGATTTTCTCAAGTTGGTTTCTGAACCTCAGATTTCAGAAGATGATGTTTGTTTTAAGGAATCTAAATCCTTAAATGCAATTCTCGCAGAATTCGGATTGTAAGGAGTAAATTATGACTAGACGTACAACTTATTATAACGCTGTTCATTGGCTGCATAACGATTTCGTAATGTGCAACAACGTTCCAAGTATTGACCCAGGTGTTTGGGATAATATGCGAAGTTCTCTCACTTGGGAAGATGAAGACGGTTGTGAACACGAAATAGAAATTTATCAGTGGTTTATTACAAATGCATCAGAATTTGATGTTCAGTTTCTTGAAAAGAGTTTCGGACTTCTGTTTACTTACTCAGATGTTCTCGACTGCTTTATCCTTTGCGTAGACCATTGGGGAACTGACTGGCATGGTGTCGGCTGCGATTGTAACAATGATGACATTGCAGATAGTTTTCTTAAAGACGATAAGGAGTTCTAAATGAGAAAGAACAAATACAATTATCTTTGGGTAATCCAAGGCTATTACGGCTATGGTTGGGAAGATTTGTCAGAATATGACAAAAAGGAATATTCCTTTGCAGATGTCAAACACGACATCAAGGAATACAGGATTGCAGATTCAGCACCTAAAAGACTGATTTCACGAAGAGAACTTAATGAGGACTAGTTTTACGGCTAGTCCTTTTTTATTGACCGTCAATGCACGGTAAGGAGATTTATATGGCTAGAAAAAAGGCTACATTTGGAACAATGGCAACTTGCAATGTACGTTATGTCATTGCAATCTTAAACACAGACAACACTTTCAAGTACGTTACAAAAGTTCAAGTTGTGCCGCACAAGTATTGTGAATGGAACAATGGCGAAAAGGCGTTCTTCTTTGAAAGTTGTGATTATGCCGAAGACGTTTGTTTTGGGCTTAATGCAAATGGAACTGGTGCTTTTGTCGTGGAAGTGCCGGACTATTTCGACGACTGCAACTTCAAGAACAAGGAATAGCGTATGAAAACACTGATTAATAAGTGGTCACGTTATCTTTCCAAAGACGAAGTTGAAGAACACATGATTGCATTCTGTCAGGCATCTCAGGAAGACAAAGAATGTATGATTGCAGAAACCTTCGGGATATTTGATGGCAAGTTGAACGGTGATATTTTTACTTACTACTACTTCTGTGGCGATACCGTTCGATATTGGGGAACTGATAATTGGTGGAAAGGTACTGACTTTAGGCGTGTTGATTACAACTTTATGACAGATAAAGCCGTAGTTACACCTATCAAGAAACGTACAAAGCAGATTGTCGAAATGGCATCTGAAAATAACTACAGAACACTTTAATACCCGATTTATCGGGAAGGAGATTTTTATGGGAAACAGAGCAGTAATTACAACAACAAACGCTCTGAGAAAAGATGGTTCGTTGATTAAAAACGAAATCGGTATCTATCTTCATTGGTGTGGTGGTCAGGAAGACGTGCAGCGTTTTCTTGATCTCGCCAAAGAAAAAGGAGTTCGTAAACCCGAAGACGATTGTTACGGTTGGGCCAGACTTTGCCAGGTTATCGGCGAAGACCTCGGCGGTTACGAATTGAGCATTGGTATTGATAGACTTGACCGTCTTGATTGTGCCAATTATGACAATGGGGTCTACATCTTTAAAGATTGGACTATTGTTAAACAGATTGACAGTGATGATGTCAAGTTGAGGTAATTATGGACAGTATCACAGAAGTTTTAATGCGTAGAGATGGATTGTCTGAAGAAGATGCTAAACGTGAAGTTGAAGACTTCAAGGCAGACATCGAAGACTCAATTATGAGTGGTAACTTGGAAGACATTGAAGACGCACTTATGTACGATCTTGGTCTTGAGCCGGATTATCTTATGGACCTTTTGTTCTAAGGAGTTTTTGTGGATATTCTGATTTTCTGTAATGGCTTACATACGAGAACTTATCTCAATGCAAAAATTACAAGAGATAATAAAGATGTATTTGATGTTACTTATGGCAGCGATAAAACAATCACTATAACTTTTGATAAAGAAGTATATGGCTTCAAGGAGATGTAATTATGGGTTGGACAGGAATGTTTAATTGGTCTAGTTCTGAAAAGAACAAGGATATTCTTAATCGTGAATTTTTCGGCAGTGCTGAACGCAAGTATGAAGCTCTCAAATGGTCAGGTAATGGCGGTCACACTTGGTGTCTTTACAAGAATAAAGAAACAAACAAGGTTTACGCAATGCTTGTTCTTTGTTCTCGTGATAAAAAACGTCATGAGTTTGCATACAAGGATATCGAATTGAGCATGGGTCCTTATGAGTATGATATGCCATCTTCATGGATACCACTTATTAAAGACACATACAAAGATTCTGAATATGCTCAGGATTGGTTTAAGCGTAGAGAAGAATTCATTGCTAAGAAAAAGCAGAATAACTTTGAAATTGGCAACGTTCTTAAATGTCATAATGGTCGTGGTCATATCGAATGGGGAAATGGTTTTAAGATACCTGAGAACTCAGACTTCTTCATTAAGGTTGAGCCACATCGAACACGTTCACGGACAACTAAACTTTACATGATTGCTGCAAAAGATGATGTAACCGGCGGATTCTATACCAAACCTTATAGACTTGGTTTGGAAACTCTCAAAAACTTGGACAGCGTTGAGGTTGTAAGGAGTGCAAAATGAAATCATACGTTTTGAAATCATGGGTTGATGGAAAGGTTGTCTATAAATCGGACAACCTTTTTTCATCTGAAAACGATTTGTGGTTGGATGTTTCTGTAATGAAGAAACAGTTTTTCGGAACTTATGCAGAAGTTGTAAGGAGTTCAAAATGAAAGGTTTGAGTGATTATTTTCCAAACGGTGCTTCTGAAAAGCAGAGAGAAAACTTTCGAAAAGGTTTGATGAAAGGTGAATGTCTTTCTGATGCTTATCAGAAATGGACAGTTGAAGAAAAGTGTCTTGATGAACAGTTGTCAGCACTTTCTATGCTCGACAGTTGCTTTGCTTATGGCGGTGTTTCAGAGTTCTATGTACAAAAAAGTTACAATCATAACGAAAGTTACTACGACTATTACCTGCGTGACTATCTCAAAGCTGGTGGGGCAAAAGAAGAATTCGACAAAATGTTGGAAATACAGAAAAAACACTTTGAACATTGTTCAATAGAGCACTCTGTATACACAGATTCCGAAGGTTTGACTTACAATTCGATTATTGATTATGACGAGGTGGTCGCATGAAAAAAGATATTCATAGTTCATCAAAAGCAGAACTTGATAAATGGCTTAATGAAACAGAACGTGAAAAGAAAAGACGTGCTGCCAAGATTAAGTCAGAATTTGCCGGGTCTTTATCTTCAGAAGATGAAGACATAATTGATATGTGGGCATTCGAATTTCCACTTTAAGGAGATTTTATGAAAGTCGCAAGTATATTTTTCCGTTCACCTTGTACAGGTTGGGGGCCAAAAGACAGACATGAGTATGATAAAAGATATTCGTGTACTGATGCCTTCACAGACGAATTTTGCACTAAAGAAAACATGAAACTCATCAAAAAGGAAGTCGAGTGTTTGAGCTGTGTTTTTGTTATTCATTTGGAATTGAAATCACTCTACTCTATCAATCATCCAGATAGTAACCAGGCACATTATGAAGCAGAGATTGTTATGTATACCAATTACTAAGGAGGTTTAATTATGGGATTGGATATGAATCTTTACAACAAGAACAATGAAGAAGTTATGTATTGGCGTAAGGCCAATCAAATTCGTGGATGGCTTGTAAGTCATAAAATCATTGAAGACGATGATAACTGCACGGACAGACTTGTTACAGTTCAGAATTTGAAAGACCTCATTGAAGACTGTAACAAGGTTCTTGCAAATCACGATCTTGCAGCAGAAATCATGCCTACTACATCCGGCTTTTTCTTTGGCGGAACAGAGTTTGATGAATGGTATTTTGAAGAATTGGAAGACACTGTTGAAAAGTTACAGCCAATTGTAGACGCTGCAAAAGAAGATGACCACTTCATCTATTCAGATTGGTGGTAAGGAGTTGTTATGTACAAAATAATTGTAATTGATGAAGACGGCAAAGAAAGCGTTACTGAAAACGTAATTGATTACAACTTCATTGACGTTGATTTCTGCCAGGATATCGCAGAGTCAGAATTCGATACTGAATTGTCAGATGATGAACTCAAAGAAGTTCAAAAATATTGTCAGGATTGCGAAGAGCTTCCTGACTCTTACGGTATGCAGCAGATTATCGAAGAGATTATTAAAGACAGGGAGTAGTTATGAAAAAAGAGTACCAGGTCGCTTGGAATTGCTTGCTTGTGTGCTTACGAAATAATTACCCATTAAGTATTTGGATTTGCCCTATTCCACCCGAACACAAAGAACGGATGTTGAAAGCAGGCAAGAAATTTATTGAACGTGAACGGCTCTCTAATCGGGAGCCGTTTTTATTTGAGGAGGACTCATGACACTTAAAAACAATTGGAACTTTAGCGGAGAAGTTGTCCGCAAGAAAGATTTTGGTGACGGTAAAGGCGGAAACATTATCGTCAAAGGCACATCTCAGACTGGCACTGTGGAACTTTCAGTATTCCTTTCTGAAGAACAGTTCAAGAGCATCTGCGACAAAGACTACCCTGTCGTTACTGCAAGTGGTCACATCGAACAGAGAACTTGGGCAACTTCAACCGGCAATCTTAAGCATTCACTCAAGCATATCTGTGATGTATTGGAGTTGGCTTCATAGGACAAACTGATTTGTACTGTGATTTTAAGTAATTTCCTGGCTTTAGAAATAAAGTTAGATAAAACAGTTCAAACTGTTAGGAGTAAGTTTTGGATAAACTATTAGAAGAAATGTTCAAGCGTGAACGTTGGGAAAAGGCTATTCAGATTGCAGTTGATAAGAATATGCCTTATGACGAACTTGAACGATATTGCAATCCCAAAACATTAGCAGAGCTTTACATTCTCATTCGTGATGGTGAATACGATATCATTCCACCTCATCAGCAGAGTATTCCTAAAGATGACGGTGGAGTTCGTGTTGTATACATCAATGAAAACCTGGACAGAATTATCTTGTCTATCATCAACGATATGTTGTTTGAGTTCTGTGGTGAGTTGGTTTCTGAACGTTCAAAAGCGTATCAGACAGACCTGTCATGTGGCAAGGTTGTGAAAGAAGTTGTAAGTCGTATTTCGTCATGCAAGCTACAGACAATCGGCATTAAGGCAGATTTATCAAAGTATTTCGACAGTGTTCCTCTACGGTTCATTGAAGAAGTATTTGATAAGGTGGAAGGAATCTGTGGTAAATCTGCGGTTGTCGATTTGCTCAGACGTTATTACAGATGTGATAAATGTCTGAATGAACAGAACGAAGTCATTGAACACTTTCAGTCACTAAAACAAGGTTGTGCCGTTGCTTCATTCCTGGCAAATGCAGTTCTTTATGAAATGGACGAGGAGATCAAACTTCTTGACGTTTACTACGTTCGATATTCGGATGATATTCTCATCATTGGAAATGAATGGGAAAAAGGGAAAGAAATTCTTGAACGCAGATTAAACGAAAAGGAACTCGTTCTCAATCCAAAAAAGGTTGAAGTTCTCAGTAAGGACAGGTTCTTCAAGTTTCTGGGCTTTATGATTCGTGGAACTGAAATCTCTCTCTCAAAGAAACGTCTTAAGAACTTTCAGAAAGAAATCTTAAGCCGTTGTATGAAAGCAAACTCCTATAAATCCGCATTACACATGGTAAACCGTTATCTCTATAACGGTCAGTATTGTTGGGCAAAAGGCGTGCTGGCATATATGAATAACGAAACAGACATTAAGACGTTGAACAACTATGTCATGGACTGTTTACGTGCTTCAATAACAAGACGCTTCGAGTTGGGTGGACTCGGCGTTGAGTTAGAGAAGAAAGATGGTGTTGTGACTAGAGGAACTGGTCGCAACGTTCGTTCAAACCGTGAAAGAACTGAAAAGCATCTTGACGGATATCTCACACTCTTTGCTGCAAAGAAAGCATTGGGTAATAGAGATATGTTCGATAACTTGGTGAGGTCATTGTAATGAAACTTTTAATTGAAATCCCAAAAGAGTTTGAAGCACATTTTAATGACGACAGATTTACAGACAGTTTTAAAAGGATATGCACTGACATACGGTATCACGGCAATCCTATCTCTGGACTGTACGAACGTGAAGTGATTGAAATGCTAGAAATCGCAATGACAAATGCAAAGGTTATTAAGTGAGGTCTTTATGAAAGTAGCAACAATAATCAAGCGTATCGAACATGGTCAGCCGTTCAGAGTGAGTTTTGAAAACAGAACTCTGACTTTGAATGGTTTGGTTGTAAAGAATATAGAGTTCGAATTGCCGGACAACGTAGAAGACAAGTTGTTGGAGTATTTCGAAAACTATAAATATTCAGTGCCAAGTGCCAAAGCAGATTCAAAATACTTCTTTGCATTTGATGAAAGTCATTTAAGCACCAAACAGCTCGCTGAAAATGAACACAGATACATAGCGAGAGCGAAACTCGAAATCTATGTGCTTGGACTTATCATCAATAACAAGTGGGATTTTGGAGATAAGTGGTATTGGCAGAGTCCTAAAGACTCAAAACTAGTTCTTTTTAAGAAGTGGTTTTGATGCCCATTGTGTAGTTATTACCACAATTTAAGCAATTTATTTTTCAGACTTAATATACATTACAGAGGTGATATATATGCTTATAGATTTGAAGAATAAAAAATTTGGCAGACTTACAGTAATTGATAAAGCCGAGACTCGTATAAGTAAAGCCGGTAGATACATACCGTATTGGTATTGCGTATGTGACTGTCAAATGGAATTGCCAGAAGAAGAACGTGAGATAATAACTGTACAAGCAAGAAAACTTAGAGAAGGTCTAACAACTTCTTGTGGTTGCATGAGACGTTTACGTCATAAAAAAGAAAATCGTTATGAAATAAACGGCGATGTAGTTACTATGTATGATTCAAAAGGATATTCATTCCTTATTGATTTAGAAGATTTAGATAAGGTTAAAGAACATTGTTGGAAAGTAAGTGAAAGGGGTTACGTTCAAAGTGTTTCACCAATGGTTAATAGAAAACGTACTTACATAATCTTACATAGGTTTGTTATGAATTGCACCGATTCATCAATGGTAGTTGACCATATAAATCATAATACATCTGATAACAGAAAATGCAACTTAAGAATATGCACTCCTTCTCAAAACCTATTCAATGTTAGACCTACTTCTTATAACAAATCAGGTGTAAGAGGTGTGAGATTTAACAAATACACAAACAAATGGGAAGTCGGTATTACGATCGACGGAAAACATCGTGTTGTCGGTTACTACAAAGAAATAGCAGACGCTGTTGCTTGTAGAAGGCAGTATGAAGAAAAATATTACGGTGATTACCGTTATAAAGGAGATTAATATTATGAATAAAATTGAAGTGAGATGTCCAAATTGCCAAACGAATTTTGTTATCGGTAAGAGTGGTAATGCAGTAACAGAATTGAGTGAAGGAGTTCACTATCTCGTTCCTGAAACAATCCGCAATGAAAATGTTACAAACGCAAAAACAGAAGTGCGTATGGCTGCACTCAAAGCCGCAGGCGTTGATGTAGACAAGTTGCAGACTCTTATGCAGAGTAATGAAAACTTGAAAGACATCTTCAATTCTGATGACCCGATTATTACCGAGTTGTCAAAAGGAGGTTTTATAAACAATCCAGAACTTTTTAGGCGTTGGATAGCCGCACAGACCTTCCGTCTTCTTAAAGACCCAAGTGGTTGGACTCACGCCGTTCGTAAGACATACGATACAAAGTATGTTTACAATCAGTCAAAACGTGAATTGAAGTTGCTCTGTCACCTTAAAGAGAAGTGTCCAAATGACATTCGCTTTCAGTTCTTCACTCTTGAAGATTTGAAAACAATCTTCGAAGAGCTTATGGATTACAACAAGTGGTATTGGTATCGCTCTGATGACGAAAGAAGAACGAATATTAAACACAGAATTATCACAAGCCTTACTTACAAGGAACTTCTTAGTGTTGTTGAAAGCACAACTTGGAAGTTCGATTGGAACTGTACTTTCAAACCAAAGGCTTGGTTGAACTGTTTCAAAGGTGCAGGTGCTTACTATACCTTGCAGAACATTATTCGCACTCACGGACTTGTTATTCCTAAGTGCAAGGATATGAACGAGTCACTTGAATATGTTGATGTAGTATTCAAGTCAATCATCGGTTACGAGCCAAAAGACAGACGTTGGGATATTCTTCTCAGCGTTCTAACAATGGCTGTAGATAAGACTGGCTTCGAATTGAAGTACTAAGTCTTAAACCAAGTCAATGGTGAGTACACAAGTCACGAGAGTTTAATAGACCCTCCTGGTACCGGCGTATAAGATATCGCCGGTACCAGGAGGCTTTATATCAAGCCTTCTTAAAGAGATTGTCCACGAGTGTTGAGTGTGCTTATAGTCAGATTTAATGTACTAGGACATCAATTCAAAGTCCATCCTATCATACAGCCCGAAACCGTGCTGTATCCTTAGATGGAATATATCAATCAATTAGAGAGATGACCGCAATGTCTAAGTGCAAGTCAAATTAAGTGTACTTGTGTATCTGCCTTTATTAATAAGCAGGTGCTGCAGTAATAAACAAACTACTGCAGCACCTGCTTCTCAAATCGAAGTTTTATAGTGATGACCATAGATACAGAGTGCATAGTCAGAAGTTCAATGTACACTAAACGAGCCTTTAATAATCCTGAGCATTCGACGGTAGATAGAGTTCGACCGTCGAATTGAGAGGATTAAATCAACCCATTAAAGTGACTGACGTTTCGTTTAGATGTGCATAGTCAAATTAAACATACTTGAAAGTCGAACTTGAACAAGAGATGCCTACGCCGTGCAAGGAATTCACGGCTCCCACATCTCCATGTATCACATTATTAAAGAGATGACCAATAGACTTTAAGTGTGTAGCAGATTTAGGAATATTCGGAACAAGTAATTTAACCAATATTCAGGATCATCTGGAAATTCATCCAGATGATCCTGAATCTAATATCAAACCTTTATAGCGACTGCCGTTTGTTCGAGTATTCCATAGCAGATTTACAGATACAAGAAACTCAAATTCAATGTTCCCTGTACCGGGAGCTGGATAAGGTAATCCGAGCTCCAGGGACGAGGGAATGTATCAATTCATTAAAGACACTGCCACGAGTTGTGAGTATCTGAGCAGAAACGTAAATGCAAGAACCGTTCTTCATGATTGCAGCCCCTCCGTCCAGTTCAAGAACTGGATAGAGGCGGCTGCAATCAATCAAACCAATATAGACACTGCCATTCGGTGTGAGCATTTACAGAGAGAGTTTATCAGCGTGTTTATAAGCACGAAGGAGTTATTTATGGAACATGTAGATTTTGTAAACGAGGTATTTGATCTTTGTATCAAACATTTAGCATCAGAAGGTTTTCATTATGAAGTCGAAGAAAATGGTCATAAGACCTGGGTAGATGAACTTCACAATGCAATCCAGGACGCTTGCGTAAAAATCATTACAGCATTTGATGATTACAACGAAGACCATGATTTATGCAAGTGCGAATGGTGTGGTGAACTTTGTGACAAGTTTGACATGATTAAGGAATTGAACATGGGATATCTGTGTTCAAGCTGTGTGGATGCTCTTCACAGCCGTGGCGAAAAATTAACTATTGTGGAGGAATAATATGATAGGTGAAGAAATTGATATTAAAGAAAGAGGAAGTTGGCTTGTACATTCAAGTGGAGCTGGTCGTGGAGACCATAATGTAGTTGTTTATGACGAATCATTACAGACTGCAATTGATGTTGGGCTTTCAATGATTTGTGAAGACGGATTTCATTATAAAGAACCTAATTTATTTTGGTGGGATGATGACACGATTATTTTTACTAGCGATGATCCATGGGTTGTTCATGTAAAAAAATGCAATGAATCAAAAAAAATGACCGTTTTTGGAAGATAAGGAGGTGTGTCATGTACATATCAGATAAAGATTTTGAAAAGGTTCAATACCTATTAGGATTCGTAAACAATATTGCAGAAATGGTTCTTGATCCAGAAGAATACCTTGACCCGAACACAAAGGATTCAACTGTGTATTCAGTTTGGTGCAGCGAAGATGATGATACTATTGAACTCAGTACACTTGAGGGTGATGATATCGAAGAATTCAAGGATACTCTTGCTGCAATTGAAGGTGAAGTGAAGTCAGTTGTAAAAGTTGATTTCTCTAAACGTTGGGAAGAATTAAGGAGTTAGATATGACGAAAGAAGAAGTTTTGAACTTACTTAATGGTTCAGATGAAAAGTATGATTACGGAAACCACAGGTTGCTTGTAAATCTTACATGCGTATTCGAAAGTGATGAAGAAGAAACAGAGGTAACATTTGCAGTTCCTTTTATCTTCGTTCTTCAATATCTTAACAAATTCAGCGAATGGCAATGGGATGACTTGAAGAGGTGGCTTGAAAATGAATATACGTCAGAAGATAGCAGGGAAATACTTGAACAGGCTATTTTGCAAAATCAAATCGCTTTCTTGAAAATAAATTAAAGGAGTAAATTATGAACTTTGATGAATTTGTTGAAAAAAGCCAGTGTGAAATTGAGCCGAAACTTTCAAGTCTTGGGTATAGGTTTACAGAAGAGATACATATTAGTGGACCTACATTTGCATGCAATTATATCAACCTGGAAGAAAAGAAAAAACTACAGATTATCTATGAGTTGTATGCACATAATGCATTCTGTAAACAATTCTACGAAACAGAATTAGAGGAGTAACGTATGAAAAAGATATTTGCCAGAATTGGAATTGAATTGGTTGTATCTGACAAAGAAGCAAATCAGATACTTAAAGAAGCTGGAAGTTATTTTGACTGTGACCACATCTCAAATAACGAACTTGATATCGACAAAGAGTTTGCAGAACGTTTTATCAAAGATGGAACGCTTACTGAAGACTCTTATATTCCAGAAGACAGTATTGAGGAGGTGTAACTATGGAAGTATGTGTATATCACGCTTTAGATTCAATCAATGAAATCAACAGAAAATTGCCGGAGATTACATTGAGAGATATATTCGCAATGTCAGCACTTAATGGAATCCTATCTGATTGCGATGGATACTCACAGCAACATCAGGCAGAAATTGCTTATCAATTTGCAGATGCAATGCTTAAGGCAAGGAAGAATAAATGAAGCAGGTAAATATCGCTGTTATGGATTATAGTGACGGCTCTATCAAGATGTACAGCATTGAACGTAGAGATAACTATGATACAGAAGATATTGAGAGTTGGCTTGTAAGTAATACGAACTATTCAACAAGTTCCTGTTACTACATGTATTCAGAAAAAGAAATTCCAATTAAAAGGAGTTAGGTTATGAGAATATATTTTGACTTTTATGGTGACTTCAAGAAAGTTGACCTTGAAGAATGCTGCTTTGGTGCTATCGAGTTTGATTACAAAGGTAAGCACTATATCGTAGATGCGGTTGGTGAAATTAACTTTGACATAGAAGACGGTTATTTCGGTGGTCGCTTCAAAGGTGATTATGAACAACTTACATTTGACAAAGAAAAACCATTGAGTAGAGAAAAACTTGAAGAAGCTATTCTGAACATGGACACTTCAACATTCCGCTATAACGTCTTAGATGACGGAGAAACATTGGATTACAAAAAGTTGAAAGTTGTTATTGAAATTGGTGATAAATCTATTCAGTTCGAATTGAACAAGGAGTAAGTATGTTAATAAGAGATTTTTTTGACAGATTAAGAATGTACCCAGATTGGGATAAACACATCGTTATCGAGAATCAGAAAACTAAGATGCTCGATGACATTGTGGATATTGTCTGCGATGAACGCAATGGCAATTTGATTATCGTAAAGAAGGAGAACTAGTTATGACACAGTGGGAAAAGTACATCGAGTATCTTAAGAAATGGGCTGAAGAACACGAAGACGAAGCAAATGCAGGAATGTCACCTACTTGCTTTGACGAATGGGAAGAGAACGAAGATGTTGCAGATAATCCAAATCGTCAGATCATCTGTAAAATTACATGGCGTATCCAGGATATCGTAGACAATTTTAGAGATGAGTATGGTCGTGAACCTACACAGAAAGAAATTGATGCAATTTATGAATATTATAAAGCTGAGGAATGCGAAGACGGTTCGATTAGTTATGGATGGCAATACATTTATGACGCAACCGAAGAAGCAATGCCTATATACGAGGAGGAAGAAGATGATTAGTGGCGAATATGAAATCAAGGAAAGCAAACTTGATGACATTACTCATACTGAAAGAACAATGAAGATAGAGTTATGTATTGTAACCTATGAACCATCAAAGAAGAACTCAGACGCATTTTTAGATGAGCTGCAGACACTTCTCAACAAATACGCAATATAAGGAGGTTTAATATGCCAAATTGGTGCTATACAAACATTTCTATTTGTCACAATGACAAAAACAAACTTAAGGATTTCTTTGACAAAGTTGAAGAATGGAGAAAAAAGCCTTATAAGACAAACGATTTCGACACATATTCTCTTGGTTGGCTGGGTAATATCGTTGGAAACTCTGGTCTTGCAGAATGGAAAGTAAAAGAAAATGGACGAGAAGATTTTGTTCCCAACATAAGCTGCAGAGGTTCACTTCAGACTTTCGAACTGCACGAGAACAACATTAATATCAACACAGAAACCGCTTGGGGTCCAATGCTTGAAATGTGGAAATTACTTTGCGAAAAGTACCTGCCTGGTGCAGACATTTACTACACCGCAGAAGAATGTGGTAATGGCTTGTTCCAAACAAATGATCCTGATGTTGTAGGCAAATATTACATCGATGTATGGGATACACCACCAGAGGGATTTGAGGAAGAAGAGTCTGTTTATGAAGCAGAAGAAGACGACACAATTGAATTCTTGCAGCGTGTTTTAAAAACAGATGAAACGGATATTAAAAAGTTAATAGATATGGCTGATAAAATCGAAGAACCTTGGTTTTCTGTACATGAATGGGAAACTATGGAAGTGGATGAAATTATCAGTTTTGAATAAAAAGACCCACTGATTTCTCAGTGGGCGAATATCAAGAGATACTCTCGATACCCTAGGAAGTTACAGAGTATCTCCTTTCTTAAAAACAATCAATACATAAGGAGATTTCTCTATGGAACAACACGTTTCAATTTCTCGTGGAAACGTTAAGATGGGTGCAATTCCATCCGTTTCTCTACCACCAATCATCACTTGTTCAAAAGAGGCTTGTAAGCACTGCGGTAAAAAGTGTTATGCACTTAAGATAGCACGACTTAGACCTAAGACAGTAGGGGCCGCTTATCAGCGTAATCTCGACATACTTCAGAACGACCCTGACAAGTATTGGAGAGAAGTAAACGCTGCTCTTTCAATCAATCGTTTCTTCAGATTTGGTGTAAGCGGTGACATCTACAACAAAGAATATCTTGCAAAGATGTGTGAACTTGCAAAGAAGAATTCACATTGTCAGATTCTATGTTTCACAAAGCAGTTTGATATTGTGAACGAATATCTTTCAGAACACAGACTTCCCAAAAACTTACATCTTATCTTCTCTGCTTGGCGTGGTATGGAAATGAAGAATCCTCACAATTTGCCGGAAGCTCATGTTATGTACAAGGACGGATACACAACCGCTAAAGACGGAGCAAAGTGGTGTTCAGGCAATTGCTTCGAATGCAGTGTAAGTATGGCTAATTGTTGGTCACTCAAAAAATCTGAGCAAATAATTTTCAAAGAACACTAATAGGAGTTTTTTATGGCTGAAATAAATACAAGTAATGATTGGAGTGGAAATAAAAAAGCGAGCTTTGTAACCAACGGTGATAGTAATCACAGTGAGCGTGAACGTGGAATGTATGACTATTATGCAACAGACCCGAAAGCAGTTGAAGCACTTCTTAAACTTGAAACGTTCTCAAAGAAAGTTCTTGAACCTGCGTGTGGCGGTGGTCATATATCAAACGTACTTGAAGAAAATGGTTATGACGTTGAAAGCGTTGATATCGTAAACCGTGGATACAAAGGTCAGCACAATGCAGAAGACTTCTTCGAGCGTAAAGATACTTGGAATGGCGATATCGTTACAAATCCGCCTTACAAGTTTGCTGCAGAGTTTGTTGAACATGCACTTGATGTTGTCACAGACGGTCACAAGATCGCTATGTTCTTAAAGCTTACCTTCCTTGAGGGTGAAAAGCGAAGAAAGCTCTTTCAGAATAATCCGCCTAAGAAAATCTTAGTCTTCACTAAACGTATCAACTGTGCGTTGAACGGTGATGAAGAAGAGTTTAAGAAAAGTTCTGCAGTTTGTTATGCCTGGTTTATCTGGGAAAAAGGAAATAAATCAAATCCAATTATCGACTGGATTTAATAGGAGGTTTTATATGAATAAAAATGACATTGTAACAATTACTTGTTACGGACAAAAGGAAAAACGTAAACGTGGTGAAGCAATCCGTTTCTACACAGAAGGAATGATTGCTTGTGCAGGCAGCTCAGAAGGAAACAGATACGCTTCAATCGTAACAGGATTACAGGAAGGGTTTTCTGTCGTAGATGATGAATGGAATTGGTGCAATTAAGGAGGTTTATATGAAAGAATTACACATTGAAAAAGAGATTACTCTTGAACAGCTTGAAGAGCATTGGTTTGAAATAGAAGACCCATACACAACAGATGAGAATAAAGCAATTGACTTCAATTTTTCCTGTGCAGACTGGTTTGCGTTATTTAGTGAAGAGTTCAAAACACTTGAAGATTTCTTTGAGTGGCTTGAAGACGATGACCACATAATGAACACTAACTTGATCTACTATCCGGAATCAAAGCAGATGCTGCTCATGTTCTGTTTTGAAGAAGAAGATTACACCTACTCTTACATCACTATTAAAGACGGACCAGGAAAAGACCGGCTAATCGAATTGTGTGAAAAGTGTTGCAAAGAAGAATGTGACCAGACATGTGAGGAGTTTTTAGCAGATGTTTAATCTTAAATTTTCTAAGCGAGATGATTTGAGCAGCAAAAGGAGAAATATGATTACATCTCGCAATACTTGGACCATTAATGGCAAGGTTGTTGATTCAAAAGAGAATAAAAAAGGCTTCTGGCTGACCATTAGGACAGACGCAAAAGTTCCACTACTCTACTCACTTAACAATCTTGAACTTGACTGCTTTCTTCCAAAAGCAACAGCGATGACTGCATATAAAAAAGAAAGTTATCTGCGTAGGTTACATGCATCTGGTAAGTTCGTCTTCAAAAAAGACGAATGTTATTTCTTGGTTGAACGTTTACTTATATAGACAATTCAGTTTGTCTTTTAGTTTAAAATCCGTATCTAATTATGGATTTAGAATAGGAGTCATTATGAATGAACAGTTATTTAAAGAGATTGTCTTAAAAGATTTGCAAAGAGTCAATGAACTTGTCCGTAAAGGGTGGTTTGATACATCGGACTTCAATGAAGCTGCACTTACTTTGAGTAACTCTCTGGCCATGTATCATCAGGAGGCATCAAATGAAGTATGTAAAGAAAGGGAATATTTACAGAAAAGAAAGCTGGCTTAAGGAACACAGAGACGTTGTTTGGACATGTCTGTGTATTATCATGTTTTACGCTGTAGTTGCAATGGCGTTCATTATATGGGGGTAATTTATGGATGAACTTTCAGAAGTAAAATTGGACATTCACAAAAAATATTGTGAACTTGTAAAATCTGTTACTGAAACTAATAAGACTATTAGTGAAATATTGGATTTGATCGGCGATATGAGAAAAGAAATGGCTTCTCTTAGAACCGATGTAGATAAACTGATTGAAAATAATCAAGGAGGCAAACGATATGGAAAATCAGCTTAACGAGACAAACACTCGTACCCGTATCAATCTTTCGCAGACTGCAAAAGGATTGGTTACATTCGACATTACTGCAGAGTATGATAGCCCTGAAAAAACTATCGAAATGCTTGGTAAGGCTGTTGACCAGGTTCGTGCTTTAATAGCAGAGAAAGGTCTTAAGTCAGTCGATGAAGTTGCTTAATGGATAAAGCAGGATTAAGTTCCTGCTTTTTTATTCTTAAATCAATTTGATTTATGGCCATTTATGGCTTATTATGGTTAAGGAGGTAATATGTTAGTACCAAAGCTTACACTTCATTCAGAGTTTATCGATGGTGAAGAGGTCTGTTCTTCTACTTATCGTGTATGGAGTGAAGAAGATTGTGGTTTTATTGAAAACCGGTTCTTTACGCATTATGATACAAAGGAAGAATGTCAAGAAGCTATTAATATGTTTAATAGTTTTAAGATTGTTCAGACTGCATAGGAGTTTAAGTATGATTAGTGATAATGTAACTTTAGATATATCTTCAGATTGTATGAAACAATACAATTTTAATAAACTAAAAAGTGAATTAATAGATATGTTACAAAAAGACTTACATAGTCGTACTGATGTTTCAGAACAAGCATATATCAACTATTTGTTAAATCAAGATATGAACAACTATGATGAAATAAATAGAATTATATTTGCTTATAATGATGGAAATCTTAGGAGTTATGAAGAATTAAATATTTATGATAATAGAAAAAAACATTGGTTCTTATATAACAATTATAATTTCATCAGACATTTAATAAATTGTTTATGCTTATTTGTTCCTTTCTGTTTATTGTTTAATAAAACATTAAAAGAATCGAAAAATAATATATTGTTATTTCCTATCGGTTTGGCAGTTTCTCTATTGGCTTCATACATATGCGGTATGTTTGGTTATACATTAAACATTGGTTTAGCTTCTCATTGCGGAATAGCAGAAGACGATCCAAGAGTAGAAAGCGAACATATAAAACGTAAAGTTGGAATATTCGCTGGTGTTGTAGGAGGTGCATCAACCATTCGTCATGCAAAAAAGAATATTAGAGACTTTACAAATGTTGATTCCTGGAAAGAAATGAAGTAATCCAACTTCAATTCCCACTTTTGGACCGCTTGTTCACTCAGGCGGTCCTTTCTTTTTTTATAGACAATTTAGTTTGTCTATACTTTCTCAAAACCAAACCTAATCACAAATTATAATTTTCTCACAAGGAGGTCAGAATGATTGATTTTGGATCAGTGTATCCTGATGAAGAAGATATCAAACTCGCATTCGAACGGAGCATGAGCATCGTTTTAGACGAGTTACAGAATCTTAAGGATATCAACAAACGTCTTTTAGAAGGACGTACTTATGTTGATGAAGACAAGTGTGCTGAGATATTGCATTGTTCCGTAAAGCAGATACCACAAGCTTTACCATATTATAAGGCAAGTCGTGTAGCAAGCAAAGGAACATTATACAAACTCAGCGAGATATACGAGTTCATAGAAGAACGCCGTGTACCAAAGAAATAGGAGGTTCAAAATGAAAATTGAAGACATGGCAAAATTAAAGGAGCCTTTTCCAGAAACAGACCTGGAATGGCGTTTGCAGAGTTGCGGAGAAAGAAATGGAAAGATTTGGGGGAGAGCATTAGCATATATCACATCTCGTGCTGTTCAAGATCGTCTTGACGAAGTTTGTGGCCCAGATGGTTGGCAGACTACAATTCGCCGTGAAGGTGACGCTTATCTTTGCACTCTCTCTATTCGTGTTACTCATGAAGATGGCACCACAGAATTTATTTCTCGTACAGATGGTGCAGATGCAACAGATATAGAACCAGTAAAAGGCGGAATTTCTGGTGCAGTAAAAAGAGTGGCTGTTCAGTTTGGTATAGGTCGTTATCTTTATAACCTTAAAGATGGATGGGCTGTAATTTGTGATAACGGACAGTACAATGGAAAAACAAAAGAAGGAAAAACTTTCAAATGGAATCCACCTGCACTTCCAGCCGATGCATTACCAAAGGGTTGCAAGGCTGCTTCCAAACAATCTTCTACAAAATCACCTACTCCACCAAATGAAGAACCAAAATTGACAAAAGAAGAGCTTATGAAGAAGTGTGAAGATATCAAGTCAAAGCTCCTTGATTACGAAGATATCGTTCCTAAAGATAGTTGGAAAGATATCAATGCTGCAGTAAAAGTTGCATCGAGTGAATCATTGAACTACTTGAATCAAATGCTCTCTTGGGCTTCAGAAGAAGCAAAGAAAGCATCTTAATTTGTAATCATGGAGAGATAGCATACCACCCACCAATAATAATTATCCAAAATTATTATCACACCCCTCATATGCTATCTCTCCTTTTTTTTATGGAGCCAAAATGAAAGAACCTTATGATATCGTCAAGGTCCTTTATGGGTCCGAGACGTACTATAAAAACTGCCCTGCGTATTGCACATTCCATCATAAACATCTTACCGCAAAACAAATAAGTCAGAAGAAATGTCTGGCTAAGCAGTGTAAATGTCTTGATAAAATTGAGCATAAATACTGGCAGATGAGAGAGAGAAAAAAGCAGCTTAAAAAAGGAGGTAAAAATGACTAAAGAAGAACTTAAACAGAAAGCAGAAAAGCACGCTGATTCTTATGCAACACCAGACCTTGAAGATTCATTCAGAGTGTATATTTATGAAGCAAACAAAGACGGTTACTTCGCAGGAGCAACCGAAAACGGTATTCAATGGCACAAAGTAGAAGAAGAACCTGTTGATGTCCGTAAAGAGTATTTAGTTGCTTATGCATTTAATGACAATACAAAAGAATATTACTCTTTCGATATTGGTAGATATTGGCATGGTTGGCAGACATTAACAGCAGACGGAAATGGAAACAATAACGGAGTTAAAGTTATCGCTTGGTGTGAAATCCCACAGTTTAAGGAGTAAGTGAAATGAAAGTTTATTTTGAATACGGTCATAAATGTAATGACCCATATAACACTCACGTTACAAGACAGATTGTAACGTGGAAATGGAATTGGTTTTTTGTTTCGGAAACAATAAAGGATATTGTGAGAGAAATAAAGTTTTGCAGAAAAATGAAGTATCAGTTTTTCTTTCATAAAGGAACAGTTTAAGGAGTAACTATGGATTGTAACAAGTTTCCCTCCTGGTGCAAAACCTGTGTAATCAGAACTTCAAAAGACATCTGTGAGTGGTGCAAGATTGAAGAATCAACACAGAAACCAAATGGATATCAGTCAGATAAAGAGTTCAGCGAAAACTGCAGAGCAATGATTGATGATTTTACTCAAGAAGATGTAGGAGCACAATAAATGAGATGTGATGATTGTCCTATGCAGTGGTGTGAATCGAATGAAAGTGCATACCCTACACAATATGGCTGTGGTTATGGAGAAGTTTACTATAACGAACACAGTATAGAGTTCAAAGACGGAAGTGATGGCTGTCGCAAACACTACAAAACTGTTTTAAGGGATAGTGAAAAGACACTTGAAGAGGCAGGAAACTATTTTTAAGGAGGAAAAAAAATGAAATATCAAGTAGTAGAAAGTTATACAGATGCTTCTGGACATTACGAAACTTGGAGAGGTCCTAAACATGGCACAAGAAAGGAAGCTGAAAAAGAAATCAGTTACCACATGAAAACCTGTCCAAGAGAAGAATTTATGGCAACAAGTTGGGATATTGTGGAGGTTGATGAATGATTAAACTATTACACACTGCAGATATACACGCAGATAAAAAGCGTAAAGATAACGTAATCAAGCTGCTCGATATTTTCATCAAAGATGTTGATGAAAAACACATTGATGCGGTTTTGATTACCGGTGACTTCTGGGATCACGCAGTTGTAAACAATACTTCATTTGCTCAGATTAATGAGAAGATGAAAGACCTTATTGCTAAGGTTCCTGTTTATATGGTTTATGGAACACCACATCACGAGATTGCAAACTCTCTTGAAGTATTCAAGCTGCTCGGTGCTAACGTTGCAGACAGGCCAACTCTCTGGACATTTGAGAAGAATGGAGAAAAGGTTGACATCCTGGGTATTCCGGAGCCTCGCAAGTCACTTCTTCTTGGTAAGAACGCAGAAGAAACTGTTGAGAATATTGATAAATACTTTGATGACGGCTTTGATGTAAAGCCGAATAATCCACTTATCGTTATGTTCCACGGTGAAGTAAGCGGTGCAAAATATCCAAACGGAAAAGATGCGACTGCAGATACAAGGCTTCACTCAAGCAAACTTAAACATCTTAATCCGATGTACGTTGCTTGTGGTCACATCCATATTCCACAGAACGTTGGAATATTCCATTATGCAGGCTCTCCTATTCCACTGGACTTCGGAGAACTTCACAAACCGTCATATAGTTTAATTACTGTAAATGACGGAAAATGTACTGAAGAAAAAGTGTACCTGCCATTTCCACAGAACAGAGTTGTAGACTGCGAACTTAAGACATTTGAAGCAGTCTGCAAAATGAATCTTAAAGGTTTGAACGTGAAGATCAACCTTACCCTCACTCCAGAAGAACGCAGAAATTTCAACCACGCTGCACAGACTAAGTTTGCTCTTGAATCTACAGGTGCAAGTAATATTAAGATTTCTATTCATACAGAAACAGTAAACGCAGTACGTTCTAAAGAGATTGCGAAAACAACTTCTCTTAAGGATAAGATTAAAATCTGGGCTAAGCTTAATGAAATCGAAGTATCTGAAGACGTTTTGAATAAGGCAGAAGACATACAGAACAACATGCTTATTAAGTACACCTTCCCTTCTCACTCGTTTGAACTTATATCGCTTTCACTTCGTGGTGCAAAGGGTATTAAAGGAAGAGAAGAAATCTTCGTAGATTTTTCGAAATATGATGACGGAATCCTTGGTGTAATTGGTCCGAATGGCTCCGGAAAGTCAACTCTCATTGAGTTTGCCTCTCCATATCCACAGTTGCTTACTCGTGGCGGTGCATTAAAGTCTCACTTCTACCTCAAAGATTCTCATAGAATTATCATTTACAAGGATGAGAACGGAAGACTTTACAGACTCAAAACATTCCTGGCAGCTCATGTCGATTCTGGTCTTGTAAAGTATTATGCTGAGACATCTGATGACAATGGTGAGACCTGGACAAGTGTAAAAGATTGTGACGGTAACCTCGATACATACAAGACATACGTTGAAGAGACTTTCGGTTCTCTTTCAGTTTATCTTCGTACAGCATTCTTCACTCGTGGTAAAGTAAAAGGTATTTCTGATATAGCTTCTGCTACAAAAGGTGAACGTATTGAGCTGCTTTCTCAGTTATTTGGTACTGATAATCTTTCAGCAATGCACGACATGACTAAAGAACGGATTAAAGATATCGAGAGACAGATAGAACTTCTTTCTGGCTGTGAGGACCAGTTCTATGACCTTGAAGAGCAGATTGAACGTCAGAGCAATAATGAAGAAAGACTTAAACGTGAACTTAAAGAAGCAGAAGAAACTCTTGCAAAGATTGAAGCAGATATTAAGGCTACCAAAACTCGTGAAGAAGAGTTTAATAAGCAGTATGCAAAGTCCGGCAATCTCATTCAGATGAAAGCAGATTCTGAAGACAGATTTAATGAACTTTCTGCTCACCTTGAAAGCCTTAAAGAACACAAAGAGAAAAATGACTTCTTCAAGTTCAACAAAGATAAGATTGAAGAGTATAAGAAAACATACGAAGAATCTCGTCCTATGAACAAGCAGATTCTTGATCTCAGCAGCAAACTTAAGGAACAGACTGACATATACGTTGCTCTCACTGAAGAGTGCAGTAAGTTTAAGGAACAGTTTGAAATTGAAGACCGTAAGCTTGCTTCTGCAGATGAAAGAATCAGAAACGCAAAAGATAATACTTTCAAGATTGAAGATACCTGCCCTACCTGTGGTGCTAAACTTTCTGATAAGAAAAAGAAAGACCTGCTTAAGGCTCTTGAACACGTCAATTCTGAAATCGACTCTCTTGTAGAATGGAAAAAACAACAGGAAGTAATCACAAAGAACGCAAAGAAAGATTATACAAGCTGTAAGGACAAGTTGAAGAAAGCAGACGAAAAGCGTAAACAATTAGACGCTGAATATAATGAACTCAACGGCAGATACCAGGCTACACAGTCATATCTTGAATTAAACGCAGTATATGCAGCTTATATAGACTACGTTGAGGTGTCTAATCTCGAGTCAGATATAGAACGTGTAGAAAAAGACTTGAATCAGATTAAAGAGTTCCTTGACTCACTTTCTGGTCTCGATGTAGTAGACTTTAAGGCTCAGATTGAAGAACTTGAAAACAATCGCAAGGAATGTGAAGAGACAAGACTTCGTACATCAGTGGACCTTGCTACAACTCAGAACACAATTACACAGGCTAAAGAAGCACTTGAAATTGCAAGACAGAAAGTTACTGAAATAAAAGAACATTCAAAGAACCTTAATGATTACTATGTTCTTGAGAAAGCATTTGCAAACAGTGGTATCCAGGCACTCGAACTTGAAGCTGCAATTCCAGAGGTTGCCTCGCTCACAAACTCTATTCTCCAGTCTTCTTACGGAGATAAGTTCCAGGTTGCATTCTCTACTTTAAGACAAGGAAAGCAGAAGATTGTTGATGACTTCTGCATCGATGTTACCAACACCGAGTCTGGCTGGACCACACCTATCGAACTTCTTTCTGCCGGTGAAAAGATTTGGATTATCCAGTCACTATATTTTGCTTTCTCTATCATAAGAATGCAGAGAACTGGCTTCAACTTCCAGGTACGATTCATTGATGAGTCTGACGGAGAACTTGATAGTGAAAAGAGACTTCAGTATGTGAATATGATTAAGTCTACTCACGAACTGGGGCACGCTAGACTGACTGTTCTTATAACTCACTCTCAGGAACTCAAAGACATTCTCGTACAGAGTCTGCAGATGTAGACAATCTAATTTGTCTTACAATTTAAATGCTGATAATCACTGTAGTGTTATCATAACACTGCGACAAGCTCCTAACTTCCCCACCGTGTTGTCGCAGTGTCCATAGTTCATTTATTCACGGTGGGGTTTCTTTTTTTGAGGTGGTTTATGAGTATAAAAGGTATTGAAACACAAGTTATAAATGATTATATAAATGGTTCAACTTTAAGTGCTTTAGAAAAAAAATATCATACTGATTATAGGGTTATAAAAAAAGTATTATTAGAAAATAATAAGGTATAGAAATAAAATTAAATTTTGAGGTAATAAAAAATGGCAAAGGTAATATTTAAAGCTAAAGCAATGCAGTTTAAAAATGGATGTTTATTGTTACCGGCAAGTGGAAAAGACAGGGAATTATTAAACTCATTCTGTGAGTCACTTGGTAATAGATATGCAACAGTAACTGCAAACTATTCTAAGAATAACAAATCATATGATCAGGTCAAAACTGTATTTGCGTTATGTGCTTTACTGTTCAGAATAAACTATGACAAGCAACCAACTGATGATGACACACGAAAAATGTATGAATCATTATTGAGAGAATATGCACCAAAAGAAGAAGACTTGTTGCATCCAGATGTAATGGTTCCTATTCACTTATCAAAAATGTCTAAAATGGAAGCTGCTCAATTTATCAATTCAATCTTTGAATTGATTATCGAGAACTGTGACTTGAACGACAAAGACCAAATTACTGTTCGTGAACTGTTTACAGAATTTAAGGAACAAACCTCTGTTGGTGAAGGAAATCCTTGTGACTACGATTCAGAAGGAAATTATCTTTCTATTGATGAATGGTGTGAACGTAATAATGTATCTATGGCCTCTGGAGTTAATGACGGCACACTTGAGATTGCTCACATCATAACCAAATCTGCTCACCCAGAATATCGTGATTGTGTATGGAACTTTCTCCGTCTTACTCATTATGAACATCTTGAAATCCAGCATCGTAAAGGCTGGAAAGAACTACTCTCAATCTACCCTCACCTCATTCCTCGTGTAAAAGCTGCTTACGATATGGCTAACGAACTTTATCCATTCACAATGGCAGAAGAGTTTAATGCCATAGAAAAAGAACCTTCATTTAATAATATGGAACCAGTTACAGAGAAAACTTTAGATACTGAACCTTTAGCTGTCCAGGCACTTAAAGCTGCCGGACTTGTAGATGAACAGCCATATCAAGGAGACATTTTCTAATGAATGATGATAAAGTTTTTAGCACGGCTCATATTGTCAAAATACCGTTATATATCTGGATTTTATTAAAATTCAAAAAGAGTCATATAGGTGCAGATATTTTCGAACTTGGAAAAGATAAACATGTTTATGCAACCTACGCAAAGGAGTTGTTCGGTGAAATATATATAATGAAAACAGAGCATTATGTGAATGGCAAGCTTTGTGATTATGTAAAACTAAAGCGTATTGAAGAATATCCAAACATACGAGGTGCTTCAATGAGTTATCAGTCTATGGACGAATTAATTTAATCTAATCACTTTCATCTTGTATTATTGTCACAGAGGTGATTGATATGAAAAAACTCTGTGACCATTGTATACACTGTTATAAGCCGGAAAGCATTAAAGACTTTTTTGACAAGACAATGAAGATGCCTGACTGTCACAAGTGGGGCGTTGACGTATTTAAACATCTTTTCTGGCTGTGCAATTGTGATGAAGTATCAAAACGTATTCACACAAATGACTCAATGCTGATGGAACAATGTATTAATCAGAACATTGACGGTAACTGTGAATTCTTCAAAACATCAAATGCAGAAGACATAGTTCCTTCTCTTGTATCAATCACAGAACCTACTGAAGAAATCCGTGTCGGTGACGATGCAACACTTGAAGTCACCATAACTCCAGCTACAATTCCTGCCGTAACAGAAGAACAGAAAGTTGTTGTTGAGGAAGAACTGGTAGACGAAAACGGCGGACTTATCCTTGATGAGAACGGACAGGTTCAGTACATAAACGTTGAAAAAACTGAAACTGTAATCATCGTTCCAGAGCATCCAAATGACCAGGATATCACATACAAATATCAGTGGTATCGTAATGGCCGCAAACTTTTCAAAGAAACAAAATCAACAATCACTCTCGATACTACAGCAGCTTCCGAGGATGTTTATAAATGTGAAGTATCACAGTACATCAAAAACAATGGAGACGGTGGTATTAAATCTGCCGTAGTTTCAAGCAACGAAGTTACAATTAATGTCATCGGTGTAAATCACATTATCCTTCATCTCACAAAGGGAACAGACCCTACTGCAATCCATCTTCCTTTTACCCCTTCTCTTATCAAAGTTCCACACTCTCTTACAAATGGCTGGACCATTACCAATATCGAAGCCACAGACGGCGTAATCCTTACAGAAGAAATCACAGACAGAGTAACTATCAAATGTTCTGAAGGAATTACAGCTGAGTTTGGTGAAGGTCTTGAAATTGGTGGTGACAGTGGTATTGTAACACTTAAATGGGATGCTGAATGACACTTACAGATATTGAAAGAATACTAGGCATCTGGCACCACAGACCAATTGACGCAGTAAAAGCTCTTGTTGATAAAATGCCTTCTCTCAAAGCAAAAACTTACAACGGTAAGTTGTATAAAGAGTCTCACTTGTCTTGGGAAGAAGTTGAAGCAATAAGTCATCAGATGAACTTAAACGAACTTCAGATTATGTATCTCAAAGAACACTTCGAAGACAAACCTGACCCAGACATTTACGAAATACCTGGCACACACAAGTTCCTTGAAGAGTATAGAAAAGACCCAGACATAAAGTGCTGCAACACCTGTCAATTCTTAGCTGGTATGACTGGCAATCACAAAATGCCACAGCCATACTGTAAGGTATACGAAAAGTATCTTGCGAGTTTTGATGCTAAAGTTTATGAAGACTGGTGTTCAAGTTATCTTAAAACAAAGCTGCCTAAACCAAGACAGTGGTTTAAGGAAAACGCTCCGATGAATTTGAATATGTTTGGCGAAACTGGAACTATAAATGGAATAGACAACTCTAAAATGATGAACTCAGAACGTTCAGTCAAAGGAGTTGTCACAAGAGTAAATCAGGTCGGTTTTGACGATTAATTATACAAACTTTCTTCAGAATAGATGCAGTGATAAATTTCCGGCTTAAAAAGCTTGAAGATATTCATTTTACCGCCGACATGATCTGTGGTCAGACGAGTATATCCTGGTAAAGGTGGCATTAACGGTACGCAATCATCAACATGAGCATACTGTTTTACCTCTTCTACACAAGAACGAACATACTTCTTTGTCTTTGAACCCCACAAAGGCTTTGGGGCACCAAAGGTATACACGCTTGATTTAAACCCAGTTCTAAAATAAAAATCCTCCGCAGCAAGAAGGCTCATTGCACCACCATAAGACCAGCCGCATATATGCACCTGGTAAGTTGGCAGTGTAACATAAACTTTAAACAACTCCTCCATTATCTCATCATTACAAGATTTATAAGCATTACCCCAACCTCTTGCAACTTTAAGACATGACTTCTGTTTCTTGTAAATCTTTACAGGAAAATTCAAGTTGTTCTGCCAGTCTCTTTTACCGCAGCTTTCTTCAAAAATGAGTCGTATAACTTTTTCTGAATCGTCTACAAGAATTATCCACTGAATATCATCTCCGCTTGTATGATATTCAGTGTGACGGATATTTTTTATAAGACTAAATAATTCGTTCGGTCTCATTATACATCAGCAATAGTAAGATCGTTTGTAACTGTTACGTTATGAACGATTGTCAGCTTTGAAGATGGATACTCAGCGAGAAGTTCGATGTATCTTGCTTTTACTTCTGTTTCATCGCCAGAGAACACTTCACCCTCTTCGTTTGCGTCGTAAATGTAGTTCTTAGAACTTACCTTTATCAAGATTGAATACATAATATTCCTCCATAATTTTATTTATTGATTAATCACCATTAATCATAGTTATTGTTATAAGCTAGAAGTCCTGTCTGGACGAAATATCTATCAGAATAATCAGTGCTTGACGGCACATTTGAGGTTAATGTAATTACATCGCCTTTCTTTACCCAAGCCTGTAATGTTATACTTGTATCAGTCACTGCCGTTCCGTGAGACTCATCACCCAAAAAGTTATCGTAACTGTCAAGCATAACATTATTTTGATTCTTCAAATACAACGAATAGCCGTCTCCGTGTTTTATACACCTTACGGTTAATCTTCCAGTATGGGTAGCAGTCCAAGTTATAGGACTTCCTTCAACCAACCATTTTCTGTTGAAGCTTGAAAGGTTTAAAGACCCATTGAAAGAATACGGAAGTGTTCTTGCAACACTGCTTTGTGATATTGAGTCATCAACCGCACTCATAAAATCAACAGGAACTGGTGTGTGCTTCATCTTGATTATATAACTGCCTACAAGCTCGTTTCTTGTGCTATAAACGGTTACTACGGCTGTACCGCCAATGCCTGCGGTTTGACAGATGTGTGTAAAACTATAAGTTCCTGCCTTCAAAAAGACTGTCTTATTGAGCAAGGCTGCACCTGCTCCGATATATCCCCATGTTGACACCAGTTTATTATCAGAAGTGGCAAGAGATATATTATTAGACTGTTTTCCAGCAGAAGCATTTGATAATACTATTTCAAAATAATAACTACCATCAGCTGAAACAGTAAAGGTATGAGATTCACTTCCATTTTCAAGATTACTTGTCCAAGTATCCAACTGTGTTTTTACAGTAAAATCTTGTTTCAACTGTGTTTTGTCTGGAAGGTTGAATGTAGTTGAACCGTCTCCACTGCCGTATGTTGTTCCGATACGGCCAAAGAGTTCTGCATATTCCGTTCTGCTTACCGCTTGATGGTTGCACAATCCATATCCGCTTGGAGCAGTAGTTCCTCCGTATTCAAAGATAGTTCCAACAGGGGCATCCGCATAAAGCGTTCCACCGGCGGCTGGAATAATATCACCTGTTTCTTTATCTACTGTATATAATGCCATAATAAATCCTCCCTTTTTTTTTAGTTTGCAGTAAAATACATTGCTGATAAACGAGTGGAAAGAGTGTTTAATGAACTGCTTCCCCAAACTTGAACTTTACCATTTGTATAAATTCTAGCCAAAGCCATAGCAGTTGCTACACGTCCATCTGAAATAATAAGAGGTGTTTCTCCTAAAGGCTTGATTGCATCGACAACAGTTCCTACATCATTCCAATCCCCTTCTGTAATATTCTTAAACTCTACATATACTTTGAAAGAAGCTATTCTTCCTTGCTTAAATGCCTGTATCTCACTTGCAGTTTGAGTATGTGTTGTATCTCTTGTAAAAGGATTGGAAACTGTTACTACATCTGTAGTAGGTTCTTCTGGTGTTGCTAAGTTGTCATATTCTTTCTTCTGCTCAGTAGTAAGTTCGTTCCATTCGTCCATTGTGCCGTTGAAGATGTTTCCTCCACCTCCACCGCCAAGGTCTTCCCATGAACGAATTTCACTATAGTAATAGATACTTACAAACTGCTGTTCCTCGCCAGTCCAGCCGTATGGTGTGATTGTAATTCCTTCTTCAGTAATCTCCGTTATCTCATACGGATGATCTTCACCGCCAGTTCCAGTAGGGTATACAATAAAGCCCAAACGGAATTCAAATGGTGTATAGCTAAAATACACCGTACTGCCAAGTACAAAGGTATAAACATTCTCAGGATTGTCCGAAGGTAAAGCCCTGTAGTAATGCCCTGATGTAAAGTCATCCATAGTCTTTCCAGTATAAAAGACTATATCACCTACTGTATAATCACTGTTATTCGGAGGTGTATTAGAATTGTATATAACATGGTTGAACCTAAAATGGTCAACCTCCATCCATTTGTAAGGCGAAGTAGCTTGCTCCATAGGAACATACACACATTCATAAAAATGACCCTTCTTGTATGTTCCGCTTTCTCCGACATAATGAAGAATTTTCCCCAAATAATCTTCTGAGGCTGTAGGCATTGTTGTTATTTCCGTTGCCCCACCGCCTAATTCTCCATTGTTGTAAAGAGCCTGGATTGAAGCATAATCTGGAGTTCCAGAACCTTTATTTTTATCAAGCCACAGGTCTGAACCATAGGCTACAGGAAATGAGGTCAAATCATTCTGCTGTTTAATAGTATCACTAACTCTAACCATTTTATTTAGTCCTCCTGTTTAAGATATTGCATATTCAAATCTATAACCGAAGTAATAATTTCTATGTTTTTCTTTTCTACAAACTCGTCTAATCGCTCCTGCTATATAAAAATCAGCAGAAGTCGTAGATGTATTTTTTCTAAGATAAGAAATTGCTTCTTCCATTTTATATATTCCAATGCACTTATTATCCTTTGTTAAAATTTTTATTTTAAACGCTTTGTCTCTGTGAGTTTTTGTTGTACTTTCAATACGCAACTTATTTGCTAAGGCTTTATCATAAAAACAAAAACCTGCTTTTGTTCCTAACCTTAAATATTTTTCTACTGTTGTTATATCTAATCCAAATTCATTTGCTATAACAGCAGTTCTTTTATTATCTATAGTTGCGTTTTTATAAAAATTACAAACTTCATAAACGAGATTTTTTAATGCAAAATCATCACAACTTTGCCAATCAATATTCAACAAATCAAATATATCTGACAACTTTGAATTAATTAAATTGTGTCTTATATATTCTATGTCTGACTTTTTACAATCAATTCTTATTACTTCAATACCATTCTTTCTTGCTTTATTTTCTTTATAGATATCCCGTTTTAAACCTTCTACATCTTTGCCTTTGTTTCCGAAGGTATTATTTCCGTGTCCTAATCCTCCGTCCATTTCAATGACATATTTGCTGCCATTTATTTCAAAATAACAATCAAAACTGTATGGTTTTAACCATTCTGGAGAGTACTCAAATTCTAAAACATCAGTTCTTAACTGCTTCATAAATGCTCTTAATACTTTATTTGGGTAGCTAACATAATCCACATCACAATAATCACAATTATATTTTCTATATGCAATTATTCCTCTTACACTCTGAATCTTCACACGACCACAAACAGGACATTTTGTTTCAAATTTATGACTAGTTCCATAACTATATGTTTTTGCAATATCCTTATTTACGATATATTCAGTTACTTCTGGATATTTTGTATACAAATCGTTATAGCCTTGTACAACTCTTCTGTTACTTAGAGGATAGAATAATCTAACTAACTCATTCTCTTCTTTATCATAATTCTTTAAGCACTTTGGACAAAACGTTTTTTCAAAATGTATACAACTTGGAGTCTTGCATATATAAGTGTCATGACAATTATCACATTCACAGAGAATTTTATGTTTATTATTTCCAATATGAATAACCGCCATGATATCCTCCGTTATTCAAAAAGCATTGTTATAGCACCAAGACCAGCCTGTGTTGTTCTTACAATCTTGTAGAGTGAAGAAGCACCAGAAGCATTGGTGAACGAAATAGAACCACAGTCAACGAGGTCTGTTCCGAAGCCGCCGATCTTACATGTTTCCGGCATATTCCAAGAAGCTGGACACGCAACGTAAGCGTATTCTCCGCTACCTACTGTCACGTTGTAACTGCCTTTGTATGTAGTTGCGAATTTCTTGTTTGAAAGACCAAGGATAAATGCAGAGTCGATAGTTCCTGGGTCCGCAGCACTTCCCCAGTAAATCTTGTTCTTGAAAGAAATTGTCTTACTTGAAGTGACAGTCTTTGTTCCATCACTCGCAGTAAGTGTAAATGTCTTATTAGAACTGATTGGAGTTGAATAAGTTGCAGTTCGCACTGTTTCATCTGCAAGAGTACAGTCCGTGAGACTCTGTGAAACCATATCTTTGTTATAAGCCCACTCAAATGAAACTTCGTTTACAACAGAACCAATTTCGTAATCTGTTGTAGCTGGTGTCATCGTGAATGAACTTACTGCAGGTTCAACGTAGTAAACCTTTGCCAGAATGTTATCAAGAGCCTTCTTTACGTTATCAAGAGTTGAAAAAGAAGCATTTGTGTAAGATACTGCGGCAGCATCTCCACCCAAAGCACTTGCATCTGCAAGAGCAAGATTTCCTTCTGCATTTACCTTAAGAATCTTTCCTTCATTAAGAACTCCCTGGTCGATATCAACTTTCTTTGCAAACTCTTCATAAAGAGCAGAAGATGCGACTGGGTTATCACTTGAAGAACTTACAGCACTTTCAATGTCTGATGTATCTACCTTATCATCAAGGTCTGCATCAACAAGAGCTTTAAGAGCATCCATAGCACCAACGTTTGGAATCTTTGTCTTGTCAGCATCGCTTCCAGTATAAGTAGATGTTACGTCGTTTGTTTTTGAAACATAATCAGTAAAGTCTACACTTGCAAGTGTATCTGTAAACTCGGTTCCATCAATCCAGATCGTAGAATAGTTTACTCCACCTGTCGTGTAATAGAACTTAGTTTTATTGTCAGATGTAATATTGTAAGTATTTCCATCTTTCTGATATGTAATGATTGTTCCACTTATTGTAGGTTTTGCATCGCAGGAAATAGCAGTCTGCTTAATTGCATTTCTTACGCTTGTGTCTGTGTATGATTTAGAATCAGAGAGGCAGCTTGCAACCTTTTTATCAACAGAACCGTTGACTGTTGCATCACCATTCAAGACATCAATTGCGTCTTCATTTGCCGTTACTCTTGAAGCGAGAGCTGTGTCATCATAATTCTCAAGTCCGGCGAGTTTTGTTTTTTCTTCCGATGTATAATCGTTGGTGCTTAAATCCTTTCCAACTACCTTATCAACCTTATCTTCAAGCAGAGTGTTTGTTTCTGATTTTGTATAATAAGATGTAAGGTCTCCACTTCCACCAGTTATTTCTCTCCACTTTCCGTAAACCGGATCAACCGTATTTGAACGGTTGTAGCGGTATTTCTTTCCGTCTTCATAACAGAAAGAATCGAACATATCTGGCAGATAGTTTTCAGAGAAATTCGCCATATCGGATATGGATTCAAACGCATCTCTCTGAAAATTCTGCTTCTTTGCACGAAGATCAAAGTTATCAAGTAAGCTAATTGACATACTATGCCTCCTTATGCGAAGGTCAACTGAATGTCAGAAGCTGCAGATGGGTCGTTCTGTGTATAACAGTTATACGAAATGCCATCAACAGTAACAACAGTCTTTGTAAATGAGTTTGTATAGTTGATGTTGTTTGGAATATCTTTAATAGAAGAAAGGTTTCCAAAGTCTGCAGGATAAGCATAAACAACCTTTCCGTAATCCATTGAGATATCATTGTAAACAAGTCCTTTGACATCCTTAAGGACATTGTTCTGCAGAGACTTGATGATTGATTCAGTAATTGTTCCAATTGAAGAATCAACAGTTCCATAGTATGATTTGCCAACAAACTTGACTGAAATTTCTTTTGATGTACTCATAGGCGTTCCTGTTCTGCTATCATAAGCAATTGCTTTCAAAGTGAAGTTCTGATTTGTAGGAGTATCCCAAGTCATATTGAACTGGTAAGTTCCGGCTGCAGCGATATTTTCAGTATGTTTGAGAGTGCTTCCGAGATAGAACTCAACTTTAGAAAGGTTATAAGTATTTTTGGTAACAGCGGCTTTCATTGTAATCTGAGAAACCGTCTGATTAACAACATCGTAAAGTGTTGCAGAAGGCTGAATTGTGAGTGTGAGTCCTGGAGCAACTTCCCTTACAAGCATATCCTTGATAATCTGTTCAAGGGATGTACCTGCCGGATATGTTTTTCCAGAAGTAGCAGAACCAACCGCATTTGAAACTGTAATTGGATTCTGTAATTTTGCACCTGCCAATAAAGCTGCATCAAGACCTTCTTTTACATTTGTAATTGAAGGAAATCCTGCATTTGTATATGCAACTTCATCTGCATCATCGGCAATTGGCATCTCTCCACCGTCAACAACTCTTCCGTCAGTGAAAGTGAATTGAATATGTCCATTAGCATCAATTTCAATTGACTCTACCTCTGCCCCATCCATAACATCAAGGGTAGAAGTATGAGTAGAACCAGAATTATCGGACCAACCGAATGTGATTCTTTTTCCGCCTTCAATATTTGTGATTGAGTTTATTGTACAAGGTTTTCCTTTGAGTGGACCTGCAGTACCGAGAATTGAGTCATCGGTATAGCGTCTAGATAACGCAAGAGTTACTATATCCATATACGCCTCCTACTGCTGTACCCAAGTTTTTGAATCTGCGTTGTACATGTAGAGGTCTCCGGAGTCTACACAATACGCAGAAGAACCAGTAGCAAGGTCTTCATATTTCGGAAGTTTGTCGATGTCTGTGGATAATCCAAAGTATTCTCTTACCTGGAGTGTGCCATAAGTATTGTCTTTGCTCACTTTTGAGCATACCCAACTACCAAGATCAGTAGCCGATTCGTGTCCATCAATCATATTATTCCCCCTTTTGGAGTTCTTTAAGAGAGAGAATAATAGTAAAAAAAGTGTAAATTAAACGTCTTCAGATAAAATTCCGCCCCACAATTTGTTCTCGTAGAGCTTCTTTACGGCTGATTCTGCCCAGTCTTTTCGGTCATATTCACCAGCTACAACCGCAAAAGTGCCGTCTTCCATCTTGTATAAATGAGGATTAGAGAATAGTTTTGGTATCTTTTTCAGGGCAGATTTGGCTTTTTGTTCCGTTCTGTGGAACTCATAAACTACCTTAAACCTCATTTTTTTCTCCGAATATACTTCTGCATATCTAATATCTTAATTTTTGGACAACCTTCATATTCCCAATCCCATACAAAGAAACAGCTCACGATCATTCCGCACTCAACTTTACCGTCTATCTCTGGTTTATCAAAAGCAATCATACGGTCAAAAATTAAACACCACTTAAGTCCTTTCCATAAGCCGTTTATATTTCTATTATGTGCACCAAAGAAATTAGGCTTACCAATAAAGAATACGTACTTAGCCTGTAGTTTTGCTTTCTTAGAAAATTCATCGAAAAGTTTAAAAGGCGGGTTTGCTATGATTACATCATATTTAGTAAGGTCTTTATAGGTTCCATCTTCATTCTTAGCAAGATAATCATCACCATACATAATGTCTTTTTCAGTAATATTTGTATAACCGTACTTACGAAGAATATTACCTATTCGGTAATGTCCGCAGCACGGATCAAATATTCTTGCGTTTTTATCTGGATAAAAAAAGTTGTTTTCAAGAAGCTCAATTAACATTGGACTCGGAGTTTCGTAAAAATCTCCCGCAGGTCTCTCTGATTCTGGTTTCCTATTTGCGTATGCTTTTCCCATTACTTATCCCCATGCAACAGAATTATTCCCCACACCTGTGTTGCGATATCTCTTCCATACTGTTCCTTTATTTTCTGAATGGCAGACTTATCATCAAGACAACCATCTACGGTCATTATAGAAAACCTCTCAAAGGCTTCGTACAATTCATCACTCATTTAAGCCTCTGGGTGTTTGCATACACTATCATCTGATTTGCCAGTTCCTTAGACTTTAATGCGTTTTTATCACAGACGTTGTTCAGAGGACATCTTTTACATTTGAGGCCAGAACAACCATGCTTTGAAATATGCTCAAGAACAACTGGAACATAGTTACGAAGAAGCTCTTCCTTTGTCATATTCGTTTTTCCAAAGCGTCTTGTAGCTTTAGCTATCAAATCAGCGTCGTTCATTCCGCACCTCTATGCAACTTGTCTGAAATTTCTTTTTCCTGGTTTTTCTTTATCTGTTTTCTCTCGCAGTCTTTAATCTGAGCCTGTAATGTTTTCATTGATTTAATAATAAAATCACTCCAAGCCATAAGCTGGTCAGACTCAACTTCAAACTCGTCTACTGTCTGTGCAAGGGCATTAAAAATAGTTGTTACTTCACTGTCGTGAAAACAATTTCCGATAGGTGTGTTTTCTTCTTGAACAATTTTCATAAGCACTCCAAAAAATATGCACAGTATTTCCGTCTGTCCTACCAACGGTATTTGCAGACGGCAGCCCTGTGCAGTGGCGGAACTCATAACGAGCAGAAACATAGTTTAGCCATTCGCTGTACGTTTCAGTGGGAGGGTTGTACAGCTATAGCCAGAGGCAGGAGTCGAACCTGCATCAAATCTTTTATAAGGAGATAAAGAAAGCACTAGACCATTTGTGCTACTCTGACAATTAGTTTTAATATTTAATTGTGTAAGACTTCTGCGGATGTCTTACAGCTCCAATACTTGGCAAAGGTCTTTTCACATGCTTTCTGACCTTTCCTTTTCTTGTATGCTTTGAAACCGGCATATCTTCCTCCTATCTGTCATCTCCTTCACCTTTAATGACATTTCTTTCTCTACGAGAAGTAAGTTTGTCAATATTTGTCTGCATAACTCTTTCCAGGCTTACATTCATCAATGTACAGAGTTCTGCAACAAACCAGCACACATCGCCAAGTTCTTTCACGATTGCTTCCTTGCGTTCTTCATCAACTACGCCGCCGCAATCACGAACAGCCTTGGCAAACTTTCCAGAAACTTCACCAGCTTCTTCCGACAATCCCATTGCCGGATAACAATAATCAATTCGTACTGCAGAATCACCGTTACTTACAAAAGGCATTTCGTAATCGGCAAAACTGTGTGCCTGCAACTGATATTCATTAATATTCATTTCAAAATCCTACCCGATCCAATATTTCTTAACGTGTCTTACTTCTTTGAACCTATTCTTTACTTCAATAGTTTCTGAAGAAATATTCACGCCCTTACTTTTCAGCTCCCAAATGCGTGCAGAAAGTCTGCTCTCACCCAAATCCACGAATGCCTGAAGTGTTGTAATGCTTCCGAATTTGGTGAGGTAGTCAAAGACTCTCTGCTGGGTTCTATTCAGCTTAATCTCATCCATACCTCACCTCACATTAAAAGACTGGGTCTTCTGGGAACCCTTCTGAAGGGTCATACGAAGGAACTCCGGAGCTGCCTGAGTTTTCACCACCAGACTTTGATATGAAAGCTGGGATAATACGGTTTGCATAGAAAACGTATGCAGACTGCTTCTGTCCATCCTTTTCCCAATGTTCCTGGTTGATTACACCGTCAATTGTGATCTGAGCACCTTTCTTAAGGTACTTAGTGTAATAATCAATCTGCTTCTGACTCTTTACAAACAACTTGTAATTAAAGTACGAAGCTTCTTCATGCCATTCATCACCCTTCTTAAAAGAACGATTGGATGCAAAACTTCCAGATAAAAGAAATGAACCATTCAAATCTTTTACCTCAACATCTTTTGTAAGTCTTCCAGTTCTTACATCATAAGCAACATCTGCACTCATAATTTAAAACTCCTTTTGTTAGTCAAATCTTAAGTACAGAATAATTCAGAAAAATTTTTCTCGCAGAGAGTTGATAGACAATTCAGTTTGTCTATTTAAATAAAACTATATCCCTTACTAACCTTAGTTAGTTAGATTTTACCCCTAGTTGTGCTAGGTTTCGTTTAGTGAGAAAAACTAGAAATATCAGTTTTTTAAATAATTTTTTTTTAGGCTTTAGAATAAAGACATGATTAAATATGAACTGAAAATGGAAACACCATCAAAAAAGAACGGCAGAACTTTTAGCTCTCGAAGTCATACATTGCTTTACAGTGATAAATATAAAGCGTGGCACGAATATGCTGCGTTAGCGTTGAGACCACTGATAAGAAAATGCATTGAAGATAAGTGTTTTATTATTCTCATTTTTTGTCACGGTGACAATGCTAGAAGAGACAGTGATAATGGTGTTAACTCAATATTCGATATGCTGCAAGATTTCAAAGCATTAAAAGACGATCGCTGGCAGATAGTAAGGCATCACCACGTATTCAATACGTATGACAAAGGTAATGCCTGGTGCAAGATATACATCTATCAGCCGGAAGAGAAAGAGGATTATAAACGAATGGTCTTGAATTGTATTGATGAATACGAGTAATTAATTCAAACTACAATTCAAGTGTGTTCAAGTGGATTCCGAATCGTCTGGATGATAATCTTCTGGTATATCATCTGGATTTAAGGAGGCTTCTAATAAAGGTTCACCAGGATCGTCAGCTTTTGTAAAACCTTCCATGACAGACTTAAAAACACTTCTTAGACCTTTAGGGATTTTCTGGTATGTTTTTACTACTTCCAGGACATCGTTGTCTAACGTACTGTCCTCTCCAGTAACAAGGTATTCAGAAGTTACTCCAAGATACTTAGCAAGTTTAACACAATCGTCTGCTCTAGGGAGATTATCATACCTTTTAAGGCTGTTATAAGAGTCGTAATTAATTCCTGCTTCTTCGATGGCTTTTTGCATAGTCTTTCCAGACTTTTTTACAAGCTCTTTGATCCTATTATAAAACTCCATAAGCTATTTTACCTATAAAAATTATTGTTTATTGTTTATTTTACCAATATTTATATTGACAAATTGGTAACCTAGCTATATATTATAATATAGGTAAGGTTACCAAAAGTCAAGTAAAGCTCTTGGTTAATTTACCTTCTCTCTAAAGTCTGAATATATCATATCAGAAAAAGAGAGAAAAAGCAAAAGATAGACAAACCAGTTTGTACATCACTTGTAATTGTAAAAAGTACTAATGATTTACAATTAATCTACTCTTACGGCTGATTACCGTTAGATGTTGTTGGGGGTGGGAGACTTCATCAACCTTCCTGCCCATATTTTTCGAACCGGTTCGGATTCAACTAATGACCTGAAGATAGGAGCCTTTATGTCAAACTTTGTTGAAAACGGATTTGAAGTTGTCAATGTAGACAATGGGAAACTTGAAGAATTAAGGAGACATAGTAACACATTGGATTGCGGAGCGATCAAGATACTCGAAAGTCTTGATTTGTTCTGTGAAGATTTGGTTGATGGCTGTGAATATTCTAATCAAGTAAGCTATCGTAAACTTTTTAATTCTCTTAGAACTGTAATTAAAAGTGCTTATGAGAATGAAAGGGTACGTAACGCAGTAATGACAGGAATTATTCGGGACACACCAACCATTGAAGATAAAACTACAAAGCATAAAACAGCAGAAAAAACATCTGGTATTCGTAATAAAGAACTGAATGAGGATGAAGTAAGAAATTACTCTTGTAATCACACTTTATCAGAATCAGCAGCTCACTTCGGGATATCAAGACAGCAAATGAAAAGTTATGTCTACTGGCATGATATCAAGTTCATAGCTGACAAGGACGGAAGAAAAGGAACTTTAGATAAAGATAAAGTTCTAAAAGTTTCTGCAGAATTGACAGTAAAAGAGCTTGCTGCACTTTTCAATGTGAAGGTCGGAACAATGGCAAAATATTGTAAACGAAACAACATTCCTCATAAAACTAAGGGAGGAACTAATGTTTAATCCAAGAATTATTTTGGGTTATAACAGACCCAACGGCGTGAGAAACCGTTGTGACAGAAATGCGATGAACAAAAGAACCCTTTATCAAGGTGGCTCTATAACAGTTTTGTCGCATTGACTGTTTACGGAAATCTCAGCCGGAGCCGCTTTGGTAAAGGGCTTTTTATTTTAATGTGATGTGGGAGATTTTTTATGAACAATACAGATTATAAAAAAATATACTCTGAAAACATGAATGGACTAAAATGGAATCATAAACTTTTTGTGATACATCATATAGACCTTAATCATAACAATAATGATTTTGATAATTTAGTTCTAATTCCAGCAAAACTTCATCAGAAGTTCCATACCTGTTTACTCCAGTTTAACAATGTAAAAGATATGATTGATATAACATCTCCAAAACCAGAGTATCATAACGTTCTTTGTATGTACGATTTTTACTTTTCGGAATTTTGGAAACTTAAATTTGAACTATCTTTTTTCTGGACATTAAAAAATGAATATAACAGAGGAACCTTTCCTGTCTGTTTTGATAAAAACAATCATAGCTTCGAAGACTACTTAAAATGCTTTAATTATTCAAAGTTTTTTGAATATTGTGCAGAGGAGATTAATTAAAAATGGCAATGAATTTAGAAAATGCAAATATTATTGAAGTAAACACTGTTGAAAAACAAACAGACCAACCATCTTACTTCTCAGTAATTCCTGCTAATGTTAGATATGACTCTGACTTGTCTCCATACGCAATTTTATTATACGGAGAGATAACTGCACTTACTCATAAAAATGGATACTGCTATGCAAGTAACACATATTTTGCAAAAAGATATGACAGAACTCCACAGGCTGTATCAAAATGGATTAATCAGTTGGCTTCTAAAGGTTATATAAATATCGTTTATTGCAAATGTAAAAACATTATTGTGGAAAGACGTATTTATATCACCTCTGAGGTATCAACCACAGTTGATAGGGTATCAACACCAGTTGATGAGGGTATCAACCAGGAATTAATAGGGTATCAACAGACGATTAAAGAGAATAATAAATCTAATAATAAACTTAATAATAAATCATCTTCAACTTCGTTGAATAGCGAACCACCAAAGTTTAACCAAACTAAAAAAGTTGAGAAGAAAAAACGAGTTACTGCAGAAGAAAAACACAAAGAATATCTATCTTCATTACCTTCTGAGATATTTACTCTGTCAGAAAAGTGTGCAGACAAATTAATTAGTTATTTAATCAAACTACAAAATTCTCAGACCGCAGCCACACACAAACTTGCATGGCAAGAAGATTTCGCTCGTTTCATTGTGAGTGAAAATAAATCCGAATCTGAAATCATTTCAACAATTGATTTTGCTATGACAGGTTGGTGGTCTAATAAAATCTTCAGTGTTGATGGATTTATCAAACAGTATGGCAAGTTATATCAGCAGATGCATACAAAAACACAGTCTAATTCAGATAAGAATGTAAGCGGCGTAAACATGACTTGTGACCGTGACAGTTATGATACGACAATTTTCTAGGAGAGCAAAATGGAATTTAACGGAACACCTGTGGAAAAGATTTTTGCAGAGAAAATGAAAGAGTGGAATGAAACTGCAAATCAGATCACCCCGGAGCAGGAAGCAGATTTTAAGAAGCGAGAACACGACCGTCTTCACAAAGAGGGCCTTGATAGAGTTTCAAACTCTAACGCTATCTCAAATCTTCCTAAGAGATATCAGTCGGCAATGTTTGACAACTATCCTTCTGAAATTACTGAAACAGCAAGAGAACTTTGTCTGAAAGAGAACTCAGATACAATCTATCTGCTTTTCGGAAGTACAGGCTGTGGTAAAACAACAACCTTTGCTTGTGCTGTTCACGAAAGAGCCTACGTTGGTCTTGGCGGCTCTTATTACTTCACAATCAGAGACTTGGAGGCTAAGTTGAGAATGCTTCGTGATTTTAAGACAGAAGATACCGAAGAGGCATTTCTGAAACATCTAACTACAGTTCCTTTTTTGTGCATTGATGAAATTGGAACCTGTCCTAATATCCAAGAAGAACGAAACTTCTTGTCTTATATCATCAGTGCAAGATTTGATAATATGCTTCCTTTGTGGATGGCAACAAACCTTACACCAATCCAGTTTAAGGGTTTTCTGTGTAATGTCGATTTTTCAAACAAGACAGTGGGAGAACAGAAAACCTTAAGTGCAGAGCTGGATAAAACTAATGTAATTATGAACAGAATTAAATCTGTCGCAGTAGTAAACGTCTTGAACGGTGAAAGTTTTAGAGGAGTACAAAATGCAGACAGAAACAATGCTGAATGATAACGAAAAAGAAAAATGCTTATTGAATTGTTTACTTTTGGATAATTCAATCATGGATATGCTCGCCGGATTTCCAGAGGATGCTTTCTTCAACAAAAAGCATAAGTACATCTACAAAAAGATGTGTGAGCTTTGGAAGAAAAACCACTTCTTTGATGCAGCTTCACTTGCTGAAAACGAGTCAGAGTTTGACATGTTGTATCTCGCTACCCTTTCCGATGAAGTTCCTTCAACTGGTGCTTGGGAATACTACTCTAAAAACCTTAAAGAACTTTATAAAAAGAGACTCATTCTGAAACTTACTGCAACAGTTCAGAATAGTGCCAGTATGAAATCTTCTTCTGAATTGATTAGCGATATTCAGTCTCAGCTTTCTGCACTCGACACTACGGATGTAGACAGCTTTGATATGAAACATCTTGCAATTTCTGCAGTAGAAGAAGTTCAGAAAGCATTCAAGGAAAAGAAATTACTTTCTGGTTATTCAACAGGTTTCGAAGGTCTCGATGACATCGTAGACGGTATCCAGGAAGATAACATGTACGTTATTGGTGCTCGTCCATCAATTGGTAAGACTGCTTTTGCACTTGCTCTGATTATGGGAATTGCAGCTAAGGGTGTGAAGACTTCTGTATTCTCTCTTGAAATGAGTGCACTCGCTTTGTACTTCCGTATGATTTCTGCCAAGTCTGATATTCCTATGTGGCAGATCAAGAAAGGTATCGTAAATGAAAGTCAGAGTATGATTCTTCGTTTCAACAGAGCTGTCGAACAGTTGTATTCACTTCCAGTTTCAATTATGGATACTGGCGTAGATAACGATAAGATTTTATATTCTCGTATTCGTTATGAAGCAAAGGTAAAAGGTTCTAAGGTTATATTCATTGACCACCTTGGACTTATTGAAGTTACAGACAGTTCTGGTCAGCGTTATGTTGATGTAGGACGTATCACTAAGACACTTCACAAAATGGCTCGTGAACTTCACGTTGCAATTGTTCTTCTTGCACAGTGTGGTCGTGAAGCAGAAGGAAAGAAACCAAACCTTGCTCTTCTTCGTGAGTCTGGAAACATTGAACAGGATGCTGATGTAATCATGCTTCTTCATCGTCAGCGTGAACTTGATGACGAACGAGAAAGAGATAACCCTCTGAAAATGATTCCTACGGATGTTATCGTTGCCAAAAACAGAGACGGTAAAACTGGTGTTGCAACTTTTAGTTTCAAACCAATCTGTATGAATTTCGTTGAAGACCAGAATCGTTCTGCTCTCGATGACCTTGGTGCTCGTAACGAAAAAACTAAGCAGGAGTATAAGCGTGAAGAAGTCCGTTATTGAGACCAGTAGACTTTTTGTAAGTTCTGACAAAGACCACGAAGGTGTTTACTTTGCCAGGACCAACAAAAATCTTTTTGCAAGGTTTTATCAAGGTAAGTATGGTTGGGAAATATTTATTTATCCTTACAAGGTTCGTTTCAGAGAATGTTCGCTTACAGAAACATTAAGACGAATTGATTATGTGTTCAAAAAATATTGGAGTGAGAAATGCGATACACAATAGAAAAGGAAAAGGAAGTTAGGGAACTCGCCGCCGCCGGAAAATCATCTTCTTATATTTCATCACTTACAGGAATACCAGAGCGAGTGATCTGGAACTGGTGTCCTGAGACTAGACCTCATGATGATGTAATCAAATGGTCCGTAAAACAACGATATCATTACGACATACCAGAACTTGAGGCTCGAATCTCATCTGCGATTTCACCACTTATTCGTGATGATGTAACAGAAGAAGAATGGGATAACGTAAACTCTATAATTAATAAAACTCTTTTTGATGAGGCAGTTATTGTTTTCAAAAACCTGCTTAATGATCCTCCGGAATTTGGTTCTGAAAAAAGACTGTCAAAAGAACCTTTCCTTGAATATCTTAAAAAATTCTGGTCCGAAGATTCTGAATATGTAAAACGCAAGGAATTAAATCCTGTATATGTAAAACAAAATCATGATTCAATACATTATTGGTCCATGACAAAAAAGAGAGCAGTCAGTGAAATAAATTCCGGAGATATTGAACGAGTCTTTGAAAAACTTTCAGAAAAAGGTTTATCACAAAGTCGCATAAATGGAATTATGAAGACTGGACTTATTCCTCTTAAAGAAGCATATAAACAAGGGCTTATCCTTACCCGATGTTATGAGTTCTATCTCCCTAAAGTAGAAAAGGCACAGAATAATCTTACCTCAGTTGATATCTCAAAAATATTTAATTCTCACTGGGATAATGAAGAGGCATTTATTGCCAACCTTGTTGCTTACGTTGGCAAAATGCAGCTCCAGGAAGTTCGTGCATTACGTTTGTGCGATGTAGATGAAAAAACTATAAACATAGAAAATTTTTACACAAAAGAAGGATTAGTTAGAAATAAGAAGCCGAGAGTAATTACTACATCAAGTTACGTTACAAGCATTATCTTAAAATACGCAAGTACTGCACCCTACTCTGATTATTCTCCAAGTGATTATATTTTCTTTTCTGAAAGCAGACACAGACCTTCACAAGGACGGAATTGGAATGCAGAGCTGCAGAAAGCCTGTCGTAACGGTGGTGTGAAAGAAATTAATTTTAGACAGTGGAGTTCGTAGACAAACCAAATTGTCTACGAGTAAAAAGTTTTCTTAGGTTACCTACTATATGATACAAGACATAGTGAGGTAACAATATGGAATTAAAGACAAGAGAAGAAGCTGCAGAGTATCTCGGAGTTTCCCTTTCAACTTTCAAAAAGTTTCAGAACACCATACCGCATATTCAGCTTGGTCGTTTAGTAAAGTTTGATGTAAAGGATTTGGATTCTTACCTGGAAAGTAAAAAGGTAGGTGGTTCAAATGACTGAAAAGCATGATAAAATTGGTGGAATTATTATTTACGGAATTATAATTCTTGTCGGCCTTGTATGTGCTGCTTATTTTATAGGAACGAAACATGGTAAAAAAATTGCAGTAGATTTCAATTGTAACGAACCGGTTGTTTCTGAAGAAACCAAATACAAATTCCTGGGTGATGATATTTCTAATTACATCTGCGAATTGAGTTCTGAACTTGAACTTGATTCTGATTTAGTCGTGGCAATTCTTATGGTAGAGAATCCGGAGTTTGATAAAGATGCAGCTCATAAAAATGAAAACGGAACTATCGACGTAGGTCTGTTTCAACTCAATGATAAATATCTATGGAGTACATTCAAAAAAAATTACTGGTTCTCTAATATTGAACTGGACCCATTTAATTGGAAACATAACTCATACATTGCCCTTCATCATATCCAATTCCTACAACAGAAGATTAAAGTGTCTGATGATGTAATTATGGCATATAACTGTGGCGAAGGTGCAGTTATGAACGGATCAATTCCACCTTCAACTTACGTTTATCTTGCAAAAGTAAAAAATAATATCTGGCTTTTGAAAAATCAACAATAAGTAAAGAGTAAAACTATGACTAAAGAAGAACTTGAAAAAGAAGCAGAAGAAAGTGCTAAACAGAATTGTTCTATGCCTATTAATTGGAATGAAATTGATGTGGCAGAAAGAGCAGGATATGTAAAAGGTTACATTGCAGGTACAGAATCAAGAGAAAAGCAGATACAGATAGACGCAGAGCAGATAATAGCCTTGCAGAAAGATAAAGGAGAACTGACTGACAGAGTAACGGAACTTGAAGCACAGATTGAGAAAATGAAGTGTTGCTATAACTGCAAACATTCAAGAACAGAGTATGAGCATTGTAGAACAGATAAACACGAAAAATGGGAGATAAAAGAAAATGACTAAAGACGAACTGAAAAAGGAAGCAGAAGAATGGCGAAAAGACTATAAGCCTATGGGCATAACTTGTATTGAAAGAGATGGTGTTGTAATTGAAACACAATCTAAAGCAACAAGACGTATTGAAAATCCAAACCCATTCAGAATCAAAGATGGGTGGTATGAATTATATCTTAGAGATTTAGATAATGCTTATATCGCAGGAGCAACTGAGAACGGTGTCCAGTGGCACGATTTGAGAAAAGACCCGAATGATTTACCAGAATACGAAACTGAGGTTATTGCAATAACAGAAAGTGACGGTAGTTTATACAGAAGTTTTGAATATTATGAGGTTGAAAGTTCAGAAGATAACTTTGATGGGTGGTCTACCTGTCAAAAAATTATCGCTTGGTGTGAAATCCCACAGTTTAAGGAGTAAGTATGACAGAAGAACTTGAAAAAGAAGCAAGGTTTTACACGAAAGGTTGGAAAGAGCAAGAGAACTGCGTGCAAGCCTATCTCGCAGGTGCCGAGCCAAGAGAAAAGCGGATAGCCGAACTTGAAGCACAGATTGAAAAAATGAAATGCGGGGGAAATTGCAAACATTTATACCACGTCAATACGGGTGGGTGTTATGACGCTAAATGTGATTTGACTTATTGCGACTGTATAAACTGCAAAGATGAATGGGAATTAAGGAGATAAAAGAAAAATGAATATAGACGAAATGAAAGATAGAATAGCAAGGGCAGAAGAAATACAACGGTATACAGAAAATAGATGTGAGGCACTTGAAAAGCAAATAGCCGAACTTGAAGATAAACTTGCCAATGCAGACTATCAGTTAGAAGGCAGGGATAATGAGATTAGGAAACTTGAAAAAGAAAATAAGGATATTCAGCAGTCTTGTGAAAACTACTATAACGAAATGCGTTCTTATAAAAATAAGGTAGCCGAACTTGAAAAGGAAAATGCAGAACTGAAAGCCAAAGAAAACACAATCCACACCCTTGATGTTTTGCATAAAGAAGCGGTTAGAAAATATGGTGAAGTAAACGACCAACTCACCAAAGCAACCGAGATAATTAAAAAACTTAAAGCATTATATTTCAGTCCTGTTGTAACAAAAGACGATGTAAAGCGACAAGATGAAATACTTGCAGAAGCAGAGCAATTCTTAAATAGCGAGGTGGAAAATGACAGTAAGAGCAGAATGTGAGAAATGCGGTCATAAATGGGGTTTAGAAATGAAGCCTATGGAAACAATTACTTGTCCTAATTGTAAAACTGTTTATGATGCCTTGATAGTTGTAAACGACCCCGAAAACAAAGAAACAATGAGAATTGTTAGAGAACATAGCGAGGTGGAGAAATGACAGTAATAGAATTAGCAGAGTATGTACTTAATCACGAATTAGATGATGTAATTGCTAAGTGTGAAGAAATCTTAGAAGAAGATTATGAAGATTAGCGAGGTGGAGAAATGATAGTAGTATTTTTAGGAATTATTGCAGTAATGGAAGTTTTATTATTTATTAAAGTTATGGTTGATTTTGTTTTGGCTTTACATTTTAGAAAACAAGATAAAAAACAGAGAGAAGAATGGGATAAGACAATTCAGATGTTGGCTTATCAGATAACACAACTGAATAGCAGAGTAACTTCACTTGAAGATAATATAATAAGGAGTAACTATGTTTGAGAAAGAATCTAAAGAATATGCAAATAAGTGGCTGTATCACGTCAAAGATTTAGAATTACATCATAAGGAAGATGATAAGCCCGAATATATCAGAATTGAGGAAGCATATCAAAAAGGTGCTGAATACGGATATAACTTAGCACACGAAGAAATAGACTATCTGAATCAGCATTGGTTAGATAATAAAGAACTTGATAAAGAAGTTTATGAGTATGCAAAGTCAAGAAACGGAACGGAAGATAGCCGTATGACTGACAGAATGTTAGCCTATAGAACAGGCTATAAGAAAGGTTTTGAAGAATGTGCAAAAGCAAGGCTGAATGTAACCACCATATCAGACTGTCCGATTAAAGATGAATGGCATTATGTGAAAGACGGAGATTTACCGAAAGACGAAAATGATGTTTTAGTTTATTCGGGCGAAGAATGGAGAATGTGCGTAGGTAGATACTCTCCAAAACATAAGGCGTGGGAAGCAGGGTGCGATGCTATCGCTTGGAAAGAAATTGTACTTCCAGAACTAAAGGAGAGTGAATAGAAATGGACAAACAAGATATTTTCTATTATGCAAAACTTCACAAGATACCTATTTATTTCCAACCAGAACATAATGAGGTTGTAGAAAGAAACTTGTTTTGCGAGTTCCTGCTTTGGTTGTTTATACTATTTGAACCGCTGTTTGTTTCAGAAGAAGGATTCAAAATTGAAATTGAACACAGAACTATAACAAGAGAAGAACTTAAAAAGAAGGGGTTGATAAAATGACAGAGCAGGAAAAAGCAAAGAAACTGTTGCCGATTATTCAAGCAATAGCAGAAGGAAAAAGGATTCAGTATTCATTTAACGGAGTCACTTGGATTGATAGAGACGAAAACTTGGAACTGCAAACAATTTGTGATGATATAATCTCTGATTCAACAGACTACCGCATCAAGCCAGAAGAAAACTACACAATCGAACAGAACACAGGAGAAAATAGAGTTGAAGGTGGAGTTTTAAGTGTAAGTGGTTCTGTTTCTGAAACTCATTATTGCTATGAATGTACTAGATTTCAATTTTGTCATATAGCATCTGGTAAAACACATAAAAAAGCGTGTCAAAAAATAAACCTTAAAAGAGAGTTTGAAGAAAAGCATTACCGACCATTCAAAGATTTTAATGAACTTATGAGCATCACTGGAACTAAGCTGCTTTGGGTAGTTGATAAATGTTGTTCTAATGAGTTTTTGATTACAGGAAATCAGAACCTTGCTGTTTATATCTTTGACCGTTGGTATTCAATGAAAGAACTGTTTAATGAATATACTTTTCCAGACGGTTCACCTTGTGGAATGTTGGAGGAGTAAATGCCTGTAAATTGGAAAGATTATCCGCCAGACTGGAAACAAATTGCTTTTCGTAAAAAAGAAAGTGTTGGTTGGAAATGTGAAAACTGTGGAAAACAATGTCGTAAACCTGGAGAGCCGTTTGATACACATAAACGAACTCTTACAGTTTCTCATAAAGATCATAATCCAATGAACTGTGCTGATGAAAACTTACAAGCGTATTGTGCACCATGTCACCTAAGATATGATGCAAAACATCATGCTGAAACAAGGAGGAATAAATGATTTTTACAAACGATAAATCTATTGATAAAATCAAAGATAGTTATCCAATATCAGCAAGTTTGATAAATAATACAACTCACAATTGCAAAGATTGCCTGGATACAGTTTGCTGTAATCGTGGAAAAGATAAGGTGGTTGTATGCCCTTCATTTTATAACTCCTTTAACCGATAAATAAATAATGAGGTGTTATAAATGCGAATTGTTTATGTAAATTGTGACTTCTGCAATGGTACAGGAGAGTTCTTAGGTAGAGAGTGTAAAAACTGTAAAGGAGAAGGACAAATTGCTTTTAAGGTTTCTGAAAGCAAGAAGCAGCCAACATTAGACAAGCGTCTTTTAAATCAAATATATTCATTATCAAATCCAATGAGTCCAGATACATTCTGGGATAAAGTTCTTGAAGAAAAGCTGGGAAAACGCAGTGATGATAATATTTATTATAAATATTTCATTCATTATGTTTTCAGCTTAGTTCAAACTACTACAAAAAACACTGTGTTTTCCAAATAGTAATAAAGGAGAAAGTAAATGTTCAAATGGATTAAAAGCCGAATAGAAAACATAAAGAAAGAAAAATACCTTGGTCGTATCTTACTTACGCATTTGGTACTTATTGCTTTACACATAATGACTACCGGTCAATATAATATTCATTATCATGCCGATCTGAGAGTTGCCGGATGTGCTTTGATTATACTTACATCTGTTTTATTCGGGAGAAAAGGCTTTGCATTTGCTATTCTCACATACGCTTGCTCTCTTGTATATGTAAACTCGTTTTATAATTATGGGTCCGTATTTTTTCTGGTAATTGCATACAGTGCTTTTCCAAAAATAAAACCGCAGGCTACAGTTATATTTATGTTGAATATGTTATGCTCTTTCAATATGCAAAGATTGCCGTCTACATCTGCCGGATTCCAGATTTGCTATTGGCTTATGTACAACTTCTATAAAGAATGGTTGTTCAATGTAAAACCTGCAGCAACACTGAAACTTACAGATGATGAACGCATGATTTTGAACGAACTTATTGAAGGAAAAATGCAAAAAGAAATTGATTTATATTCACCACAAACTATCACTGCAAAGATTAAATCTGCTCGTGAACGTAATTTGTGCGAAACAACTGCAGAGCTGCTTTCAATGTACACTACGGAATTAGGTATAAAAATTGGAAGATGTGGTAAGCCTTGTAAGAAGTCTTGCCCTCAGAGAGAAAATTGTCCTGAGGCAGTTTAATTTAACCCACCCTTTTTAATCTCATCTTTTTTCTAACGCATAATGACCTTAAGAGGTCGTTATGCAGAACGGAATTCAGTCAGTTTATCTTTGTCTCGGAAATGAAGCCTGTTTCTTTTTACAGCTTTTAAATATTGCTGAGAGACATTCCGGTCACAAAATCGACATCGAAACTGCAGCCTGGTTATGTTCTCTTAAAGGTTTTATTTACTTAAACTGGAATGACCTCACAGATAAAAAAAACTTCCTGATCAATAAACATGCAGATATTCTTGAACTCTTCACTGGTAAACGCTGGCTGTACACCAAAGAGTCTCCTTCTTACAAAGCGAAAAAAAATGAATACATAATTAATGAATGGCAGAACGGTTCTTTCATTCATTTTGACAGTGATGATTTTCACTCTCTCCAAAAATCTAATACGGTTGCAAATGGAAAGATTATATCATGTCGTGTATTCAAAGTTGTATAGGAGTACATTATGTGGGAAAGTCTGTCAAAAACACTTACTTCTGAAAATGGTCCAAAGCTGCTGATTACAATCGGTATCCTTGTTTTGATTATTATTTACCTTGCTATAAAGCTTGGTAAAGCCGGATTGTTACACATCAATACAAAACATGTACACATCGGAAACAAGATATCTGATCGTGAATTGATTAGAAGACAAATTGAAGTCGCACATGATTTCATTATGAGTATAGAAGGAAAACTTGTTTCCACAGAAACACAATACAACGAATATTTTGCAAAGTATATTCTCGAAAGAGTCTACGACAAAGTTATTGAGTGGATAATGTTTAATCACATCACAATGAATCAACTCTACATTCAGGATAAACAGGATACTATATTAAATCTTATTTATGCTCAGCCAATTAACGATGACTTCAAAACACCAGAGTTTAAGGTGCGTGTTGAAAATTGGGTAAAAGAATTAATTGAACGCCTTGTAAATGTAAAGGTTCTTTACGGTGATAGCAGTGGGAAATAAATGGAGTATATATGGAAGAAAAAGAAACTAAAAAAACAGACAGCCGTAAGTTTGTAGTCTGGTTGACATGGCTCATCATTACACTTCTCGTAATTGCTTGGTGTGCTGTAGTTATGATTGCTACAAAACAAATTGTTGACAGTCTTGTTTCATTAGCCGAGAAAGCTCTTTCCTGGTTTTTTGCTATTTCAATGATGTATCTTGGTGTAAATGTTGGTCAGAAAGTTGGACTTGCTTTTGCAGAAAAGTTACTTAAGTCGGAGGTAGAAGATGCTGAAGGTCCTACTGATTGAAGCTGCCGTAATTATAGTACTGATTCTCATTCTGGTAATCATTTTTAAAACTATGAGTTCTCTTAAAAAAGAGAACAAAAGGCTTGAGGGCGAACTTGAACAAGCAAAGACGAACATTGCATATCTTTATCGAAATGCCAAAGAAATTGCGAAGATTGAGAAAGATGAAAAGAAAGTTTCAGAGGAGATAAAAAATGCGAAAACGGACGAAGAGATTTTTGATGTTGTTAACACTGTTATTGCTGCTAACAATGCCAGGGTGCGTAAGTAAGCCTAAAGCCGAAATTGTTCTTCCGCCTGAACCAGAACGAGTAGAAATGCCAGAAGTACATTCTGTTGCTGATATGGCTGAAAGAATAAATCAGTATGAACATCTGGTCCAGCTCTGGGAACAATGGGCTGAAGATGTAAAAGGAATATTAAAAGGTTATAACGACAGTATTGTCGAAATAAAATAACGGAGGAAATTCTTATGAAAAATTTCTGTACAATTTTTGGCGTAATTGCCTTGGTAGCCGGAGCCGCTATCGCTAACTTCACATCGATTCCATTTGCTTCTTACATCGGTATCTTTGGAGAGGTACTTGGAACCGTTCTCACCATTATCGGTGTGTGGAAGAAAGCAGAGAAGAAAGGTTGGAAAGAAGCAATCTGTGTTATTTGTTTCGTTGTTTCAGCAATCTTCCTTGCTATTGCAGGTGTTTCAAAAGATGTTGCAATTCAGATTGCCACAGCAGTTGCTGGTCTGGTAGCTTTGATTGCAGGACTTGTTGCTACATTCTGGAAGAAAAAGGCTTAATTATTTCTATCGGGAGAACACAGCTATGATGTATTGCGTTTATGTAGGACATTACGAAAGTCCAGCTATCTCTAAAGATGATGTTGCCAAACTAAATCGTTATGGACTTAAAGGTTATGTGTTCTCCCGAGGAGATCATTATGCCCTTAAAGTATTTTCTTCACCAAGCCAAGACAAAGTTTATGAGGTTAAAAGACTTCTTGAACAGAAAGGCTTCGTTGTAGAAATCGAAACAATCAATATTAAAGAAAACCTTCACCTTAAATAGTGTCACACAAAGTGTAACATTTTAAATATCCTCACTTACCCTTACATATCCTCTATTACCTTGACAAGTGTAACATTCAGACTTAATATGTTTAAAAAAGGCTTAAATAACCGTAGGTAGCCAGTAATAACGGTTATTAACTGTATCATTGTCACACTTCGAATCCGTAGGTAGCACGTTCGAATCGTGCCAGTCGCAATATTGTAATTCTATATAATCTATAGATTTACAATATCCACTGTGGGAGTGGAATGATATAAGTTTAGCCGAAAATCTCAAGTGTCACACAAAAGTGTAACATAACTTTTGGAGTAAATTTATGTCTGAAACACCTTTTATTCTTTCTAAAAGAAAGTCATCACCTTACTATCAGGTTAGATTTAAGAACCCTGATACAAAATCTTCTATTAAATACTTCTCTGCAAAATCAACAAAAGAAACTGTAAAATCAAAAGCAATCGCAAAAGCCTGGGCGATGTATAATGAAACAGAAATCAAAAAGGCTTCTACGATTGAACAATTAAAAACTGCAGAACTTAATGATGATGAAATAAAATCAATGCTTGATATTCTTTCGAGACGGGGAATATTAAAAAGTTATACCATCAAAGAAACTGAGAGTGCTATTTCTCTTATTCAGTTTCTTATAGATTTCTGGGATTTTGAAAAATCTCCTTATTTAAAAGAAAAAGTCAGAATGAATAAACATATTGGCATCGGATATATAGGAGAAAGCCAAAGAAATATTATTGCTCATTGGCAGCCATTTTTTAAGGATAAATGTTTAGGAGATATTACAAAAAGAGAACTTAAAGATTTTGTTTCTTTTTTAGATACTCTACCTTTAAGTAATAGCAGAAAATTAAAAATATATCGCTCAGGTTCAATTGCTTTAAGATGGGCATTTAATGACGAGTTACTTGAACGTGATATTACATCCGGCATAGTTACATTTTCAACAAATCTAAAAGAACGTAAAATTCTTACTATGGAAGTTGCTGAGTTATTATTCAGTACAAAATGGAAAGATGAACGGTCTCAGTTAGCAAACCTGGTTGCAATGCTCACTGGTATGAGAGCTGGTGAAATACTGGCATTAAGAAAACAGGACCTCGGTGATGGATGCATCTATGTAAAACATTCTTATAACAGGCTTGAAGGTTTGAAGACTCCGAAGAATGGAGAAACACGAACAGTTTACTTTCCCTTCCCTCTTATTACTCAAAAAATGCTATGGCTTTTATCTATCAATCCAGTAGGTGATAATATGAATTCTTTTGTGTTCTGGGGTGGAATTAAATCAGATCAGCCAATGGATGTAAAGAAACTTGCATTAGACTTGCGTGAACAATTATGCAAAATCGGATTTTCAAAAGAAGAAGCGAAACAGTATTGTTTTCATTCCTGGAGACACTTCTACGCAGCTTATATGAGTGACAACGTAAACCAAAGAGCTTTACAATCGCAGACAGGTCATAAGACGATTGAAATGCTTGAGCACTATGAAAATCATCACATCGAGTCTGATATGAAACAAATTACAGATGCTCAGCAAAAGCTCTTTGGTAACGTTGTGAGTAACATTAAATTATAATTACTCTTCTTCTGCTGCAGATTCAGAAACCGGTTCTTCACCACGAATGTCATTCACAAGTGTTTCGAAATCAGAAGCTGTGATTTTGACCGTCTTTTTCTGCGGAGAAAACAGTGGTACTTCTGGAACTGTAATCGGATAGCACTCACACTCTTCGAGAATATTTCTCATAGTATTTACAAAGTGACCTATTTCGTACATTTCATCTTCTTCTATTATAGAAGAAGATATAACTGGGTTTTCCAGGAATGTATCCACTATCTCCGGTCTTTTCTTAATTGTATCTTTCATCATTGAAAGAACAAATCTCAACTGTCCATCATAGGTCTCAGGTATCAACGTGTCATCAATGAATTTAACAACACCATCAACGATATGTCTTTTAGTTACCTGCATATGTCCTCCTACTCTGTTACCTTTGTCATTGTTTTATCAATGGCTTTCATAAGTTCCTGTCGTTCTTCCTCGTGTTTATCAAGGAGTTCCTGTTTTTCATCATCAGCCCACTCTGAATGTTTCTTAATAAGGATGCCGGCGTGTCGCAGCTCATCTCTTGCCATATCCCGATATTGAACATCATTAGTCTCGAGATACTTTTCGAAATAAGTTCTTGCTCCATCAATTTCTTCCTCGACATCATCATCTTCACATAAAGTCTTTACAAGAAACCACATCTGACCAACAAACCCTGCCGTCATAAACTTTTTGGAATATGGATCATACTCCTTAAAGTCTATGTTGGATAAGATTTCTTTGAAATCTTTTCTCAATTCTTTTACAGCATCTTTCATGCATACCTCTTTATCTTCCTTCCGAAGACATTGATAATCTGAAAGTGTGTAGGGTCCTGCAAGAATTGTACTCGCAGTACAGTACGACTTGTCAGTGGGTAGAATCTGAGATAATTACCATTGCCATTCATTACAGAAGCAGATGTTGTTCCATTTGTTATTACAAGTTGAGCACCATCAGTTCCGTCTGGAATTGATGTAAACAACTGAATATCAACGATATCACCTGCATTAAATTCTGCTGTTGTTGGTACGGTAATTGTCGCTACTCCTGCGGCAACTGCAACAGAGGTTGCTCTTATCTGAGCAATATTTGGGTCACAACACATATTGTCACCTCTAATAAAAATGGGGAGCTGTTACACTCCCCTGTATGTCAACATTCATACGAATGGAATTGTCAACCTAAAAAGGGAAAATAAAGGTAATTAGAGGAAATTTCCACTAATTAGCTGTACAATGGATAACCATTGTATGCACCGCTGCAGTTACAGAAAGGGCTTGGGCCTGCTCCGTAAGTTGTCTGAAGTGGATATCTTACCACGCCAGCCATCGCATTCTGTAATTCGAGCTGGTTTACCTTACCCTGGAGAGCCTCGATTTTGTTCTGTGCAAGAGCATCGAGAATCTTCTGAGTCTGAGCAGTAGTAGTAGCATTGATTGCTGCTGTGTTCATTGCATTGTCAAAACGAACCTGTCCGAAACCTTCTGACATCTGCAACTTTGTTGAGCAGCAACATTCATTCTGGTTTGCAATAGCCATCTGTACAGAAGAGTTAACTCCTGCAACGTCACGAGCAAGTTCAGAATATTTATCGCCGAGATTGTTTACAATGTCGTGATAAACCTGGTTTGTACTTGCTACACTCTGAGCTGTTCCGTTATTAACGGCTGTCAGAATGTCACGAGTCTGTGCCTGTAAATTCTGATTGTCAAATCCTCTGTTTACATCAGCCTGGATAGCATTTGTGTTTCCGTTGTTTCCACCGAAACCAAAACCACCATTACCCATAAGCAGAGCGAAAATCAAGAAGGCCCAGATAAAGCTACCGCCACCAAAGCAGTCTCCACCCATAACCATAGGTGTACCTGAATCACTTACTGTCATAGCATTCTCCTTTTATATTAAGTATTAAAAAACGGTAAAACTTACCGATTAATTCTCATTAATTTTTATACCGTAATATTAACCCAGTTAATATATTAATGAACTAAAGTTTAATGCCGAAATTATTTGCAAGCTGCTTAAGGTCTACACCCTGTTCTTTTGCCATGTTTATTGCTGTTTGACGAAGGTCTCCTTCATTCTTACCGCCGGTTATTTCCTGCCATTTCTGGTAAGCCTGTGGATTCTGCTTCATCATAACGTTCATCTTATTCTGCAACTGTTGGGTCAAAAACTGGTTGGGGTTGCTGAGTGCCTGCATTGCTTGAAATGGATTTATCATTTGAGCCTCCTATGAGATGTTCAAGTTTCGTTAATCTTGAATTAAATTCTGTCATTGGGTCTTTTGGAGTTTCTTCCTGAGAATAAACGAAGAACTCACTCAAACCTTTGTCTCCCATTTTTTTAATGTAAATTTTACCGTTTGCTGAATCCATAAAAATATGAATTGTAAGAGGGTCTGTCATAGCGGCCTTTGCTTCTTCAATTGATGAAACAAAGTGTGTGCTTATTTGAGGAAACTGAGGCTGTGGTGGAAATGGTAACCACTGCTGCTGTGGTGGTTGATTATAAGTCGGATATGGATACATAACTAACTCCTTATGGTTAAAGAGTAACATCATTGAGAAAAGTTATGTTGTCTAAATCTTACTAAATAAATCTCAAAATCTTGTCTCTGATTATAAACAACTCTCGGTTTATTACAGTCTGGCTTATACAAAGTTCATCTGCAATAAAACCAATATTCTGTCTTTTCAAATAAAACATTTCAAAGATTCTTGTCTGACGATCTGAAAGGAGCATCTTAGAAAGCAGCTCATTAATATCTGCCCTAGTAGCAGTTTTGAAATAAGAATTAATTTTTAATACTGTAGCACTCATTTAAAGTACCTCCCAAATGATACTGTAAAACAATATCAGTTTGGAAGGTACTTGAATTGACTTGAATTGATACTTGAATTGATTATAAATTAGTTAATTCGTTCCCAGACACGAAAAGTATAGTTTTTTGGTCTTGTTTCCGAATCACGAGATTTAATTGTTCCTTTTGGAGTAATGTAATGTCGGTGATCACCGCTAAGCCCGATTGTAGTTGATGTCTTAAAATGAATTCCTTTATAAGTTGGGCTATAAGACCTTTGAGATATATTAGGCATTGCATTTCCCTTATAAATTTTTGGATTGTTAGAATATGTTTGTCCTGAACTTCTGTAATGAGGGTTTTCTATTTCTGTAATTGTATGACTATGCATTCCTGCATCGTAAGTAACACTCCAGTCAGGTCTTGTGTTAGAAAAATCTGTAGATTCACCTACAAACGAAATGCCATTAACATTTGTTGCAGCATCTTGTTTTTGTAAACTTTCGTTTTCTTCACTAAATGCACGAGAAACGCCAGATTTATAAGTTCTAAAAAATGCACCGTTATATAAAATTTCTTGCCACTCAGTACAAGGATACAAGTCCTGTGGATGTATCTCTTGCGGATATTGAATAACCCTGTCTTTTATTGCCGGAGCACTCAAACTTTGCCAGGCAGTTCCATTCCACATCAACTCTGTTACCGATAACCCCTGTAAAACATTATTTCCTGTTGTTCTAACAGAGCTGCATAGAAGAGTATGGGTTATAGTGCTTTTATTAATAATAGTAACTTTACAACCAATGTATGTTGCATTATTTAGCGTAAATTGAATTGAATCACTTTCATTATTGATAATAATTTTAGCATCGTATTCTACTTCAGATGTACTGTCATTTGAAGTTACTTCAATAGCCCTCATTTTTCCAAAAGGAGTTAATATATTTGTATTTACCTCTCTACTAGATAGCCCTCCTTCATTAGTAACAGTTCTAGTTACTCTTGTTCCGAAGGGAGGATTATAGCCAGTAATTGCAGGATAAAGAATAGAATCTAATGTCAAATCTTTCATATTATCTCCTTATGCAATCCTTTTCCAAATTTTTGCTGCATAATTGTCTGGTCTTGTTTCTGCATCTCCATTACAACTAACGGTTCCTGCCGGCGTCGATAATGTATGATTATGGTTACATGCAGCATTTTCATCATATCTTAAAGAAAAAGAAACCTCATTCGTGGCTTTATTAACAGTCTGGTCATCATTATTATAACCAGAAGCAGTATTACCTTGGTACAAAAGTTTTTCAGCAGAAGTACTTCCGCTATCATAAATTGCATATTCCCAGCTATGATTATGTGTACTTGTATGACTTGGAACTTTTGGGTGACTATCTTCGTTTTCTGACGTTGCTGAACTTCCTTCAAAATACAAACCTTTGTTTGCTGAAGGCTCGAAAACTTGAGTTCCCTGTGGTTGTAATGATTGGCTTGTTATAGTTCCAGATGAAATAAAATCACCCGAAACATTTGCTAAATAAGCTCTAAAGAAAGCACCCTGATAATCAATTTCTTCCCATTTGGTACAAGGATAAATATTTTCTGGTTTCTTTTCTTGAGGAAACTGAACCACATGTTTTCCAATAGCTGGTGCTTTGATATTCTGCCATTTTGTTCCATTCCAAATTAACACACAGTCTTTATTCGGCAAAAGTATTGGTGTATTAGTGCTTACCGATGTACAAGATATTGTATGTGTATATGACGTCTGATTTATAATAGTAAGCAAACATCCTTCATAAGCTCCATTTCGTAAAGTAAGTGTAATAGGTTCTCCTGCATTAATTATTAAACGGGCATCATACTGAACCACCGTAGTCTCAATGCTGCTCGATACTACAACAGGCCTCATTTTAGTAAAAAACGCCATAACATTATTTGACATTTCTCTACTTGAAAGTCCACCGTGATTTATAGGATTAGGAGTTACTACTGTTCCAAAGTCTAATGAAGGAATCAAAGGTGAGGATGGAATCATTATTGAATCAAGTGTTAAATCTAACTCATTGCTCATATCTTACTTCCTTAACCAACTCTCAACCATATTCTTTTTGCCAAGTTGATAGGTCTTGTTTCAGTATCTGTAGAAGTCAATTTTCCTTTTACCGTCATAGTGTGTGTATGGTTTCCAGTTACTGTCAAATCTGGCACAGTCGTTGAAACTGAGCTTACTGTAATTTTAGTAGATGAATCGTTTGTATTATATATTGAACCTGTATCATTTTGTTCTATACAATACCAAGAGTTGGTTGTAGAATAAGACTGTCTATAGCCATTATAGGAAAGTGGGCTGTGTGTATGGCTTGAACTTTCTGTTACAGAACCAAGTGCACTTTGTTTCCCAGATTTTGCTCTTGTACCAGTAAACTTCAACCCATTTACTGCAGTACCCTGTGCCTGTGGGGTCAGCGTTCCATCAGCCTCTATAAACGGATCAGCATTTCCACCTCTTGTTCTAAAAAACGCACCTTGAAATTTTGATGTTATCTCTAACCATCCAGCACAAGGATATAATAACTCCGGCGATTGTTCCAATGGATATTGAGATATAGTCTTCCCAACTCCAGGAGCAGTTATATTCTGCCAGATTGTACCATTCCATACTATTTGAAATATTATATTAGGTATAAGTTCAAAATTATTTTGATAATATCCTGCTGCATTTAATAAGTGTGAATCACTGGTAGTATTAATAATTGTCAGCTTACATCCTTTGTAGGCAGGTGTATTAAGAGTAAGTGCTATAGTTGACTGTGCTTTTATTACAACTTTTGCATCATACCCAATATTTGCCAGTGTTGTATTTTCAAATATCTGTATAGGTCTCATCTTTACAAATGGAGCTACGATGTTGTCATTTACTTGTCTTATATTGAGACCACCCAAATTATCTGATACTCCCGTTTCAATGTCAGGACCTCTGACTACAGGAGTACCAATTGGAGGATTGTTAAAAGGTGGGTCATAATTTTCAAAAGCAGGAATCTTTATCGAGTCTAAAGATGCGTCTATTGTTGGCATTTGAACTCCTTTACTATTTTATACACCCAAAAAATTGATACATTAAATAATGTCTTAATCTGTGCTACTGCCATATTTTATCTCCTGTTACTTAATCGCCCATATCCTCAAAGGAATAATTCTATCTGTAGCATTTGAAAAACCAACATCACTTTTATAAAATCGACAAATACCAACTCTAAAACTTGTCGTTGTTATTTGGTCTATAATACGGTTAGGTGCATATTCAACACCTTGTGCCGACGTAAAATGTAATGATAAATAATTACTTTTACCAATTAGACAATCTGTATAAAATACATAACCAAGCCCGGGCAGAACATTTCCACATTCTACTTTGATTCTTGTAAAACCATTAGGAATAGGTCTGTCATAATTAAAAGTAACATTATCACCAATTTCTTGAGGGTCTGTATTCTCCCAAACAAGATAACCTAAAGCGTCTGCCACTGCATTCGAGGTAACAGAATGCATGTTATTACTAGCAACAGAGTCCACCGGCATAGCATTTGAATTAGCTATGGCATTACTTGTAACTGGATTCATATTTCCAGATTCAATAGTATCTGTTACCGAGAGTACGAAATAAACTCCATCATAAACCAAATCAAGTCTTGATTTATTTCTGAAGTAAATATATGTGCTGCTGACGCTCTTTGCAAAGATATCTGCAAGTCCACTGTTTGTTGGCTGCTTAACTGGAATATCAACGCCATTATAATTAATTACAAATGGAGTAGAGATATTTGGTCCGGTAATATCTGCAGTAAACATAATCTTTGTTGTACCGCCTACAACAAGATTATCGCCAGTCATACTATTTGAATTCAAGAAATAGCAGCTACTTCCAGAATGTGTGATACTTTCTACTGCATCTGCAAAGGTCTGACTCTGGAAAATATTAGTATAGAAAGAACTTAAATCTTTTACATCAAGAATAAAGTTCTTCTGTGTATAAGGAATATTACCCCAAGGAATATTATCCAAAGAAGACTGTCGGAAACTTTCAAAAGTTTCTGAAACTGTATCTATATAAAGTTCGTCCAGACAGAAACTATTTTTATCTGTATTAAATATTGCGGTTCCAGGTGTATTGCCTAACTGATGTCTATTAAATTCAATTTTATAAACATCAACATAAAACAGAATCTTATCATTAGTTAAAACGAAACCTGCATGAAGCCAAGTGTTTGGATTGAAATTAAATGTCTCTCCATACAATTCTTCAATCTTTTCAGACAGAATGAAACTTTCTTCAAATGTTCCGCTTGTATGATAAATATACTGTTCTCCTGGTTTCGCAACGTTGTAAACCGGTAAATCTTCATACATTACTCCATAGTCATAAGGAGGGTCATCGTTCTCATAATGTGAGTTATATTTTGGTTCATCATAAGCAATTAAAATCTGAATACGGTCACCTTCGTTTCCTACATCAAACAAGGTCTGATCTTCAGCCCACATATATTCAATCCAGAAATCAACAGTCCATAAGTTATTTCCAAGAGGATGTACAAGTTTGTAGCCACCGTACAAAGATTTTGCTATTTCCGAATATGGAGAGAAAGCAAGAATTGCAGGTTTGAAATCAATAGGGCTTGCAGATGTATTGTCGCTCTCATCTACGAGTCTTGGTAAAGAATCAGAATCAGACAAGTATTCAATAGAGCCGCCATTATCTTCCAAAGTATTTCCTTTATGGTCATAAAGGTGCTGGTCCATTGGTAACTGAATGTGTCTTGGTTCTGATACAGTTCCTGCTGTTTCATCATCTGTATCAAAGTGATAACAGATTGCGTTTGCAGAAAGATACGTTTTACCAACATCATGTCCTAAAGCACGACGTTCAGCAATGCTCATGTTTGTTATTACGAGTGAATCATAACTGTAAACAGACTGTGTCATAAGACCACGAGTTTCTTGTTTAGCAACAGCTATCCATTCACTTTCAGCATTTGTACTTCCTCTGTGTTCATAGAAAGTACCCTCTGGAGTTATTCTGGTTCTATCAAGAGAATTTTCATCTTTCTGTACAATCAACTCACCATTAATTTTTGACATCTGAGTTGTTACTTCAAAACTACCCATCTTGAAGCTGATTTTGAACTTACCAGTTGGCATACCAAATTCATCAAGAATTGGATCAACCAGAAGGTATTCATTCTCATCACCAACTCGGAATCTACCTTCGTAATGCTGTCTACCATTATCATCAACGAATGTAGACAAATCCCAAAGGTTAGAAGAGGCTCCTAAAGAACCCTGAAGAATAGCACCGATGTTTGCAGAAAGAACAGACAAGTCAGAAATATAAAGTTCCTTGTAATCCTGATTTGCCTTTACGATATCTCTAATGTTAGTACAAAGAGCAGTTATAGTCGCATCGTCAGATGCAGGACTATCTCCAGCTTCATTAAATGCTATAATCTTATAATCATAAGAAGTATTCTTAAGCTGGTTCAAACCTTGACCCTCAAGAGGTAATGTTTGAACAAAAGTGTCATAAGAAATAACATAATTCTGATATTCTTCCCACTTTTCTTTTTCTACATTATTAAATGTAGAGCCGGATGTATGAGCAATCTTACAACTATAATATTTTATTTCATTATTTTCTTCGACTGTTACAATCTCATTAGTTGTATATACAGTTTGCGGCTGCCATGCACTTTCAGCCCAGTAAGCCTGTTCTTCTACATCAAAAGTAGCACCTGAGTAGTGAGCTGTTGTACATTTGTACATCGTTCCAGATTCTGAGACAATTGAATTCTCGTGGTAATCATATCCAGGCTGCCACTCACCCATAATAACTGTATCTTTGTAATTCTGCTCATTATCATGAATGCACTGTTTGGTAATGACATCAAACTCAGCATATGGATTAAGAGTAAGAGCTGGCTTGCAATATCCTTCATTAACTCCTGTTTTCTTAATGTAAACACGATATCTGATATCACCGTAAGGAATTACATTACTTGCAGTAGGAGTAAGATAGAAATTTAAGATAATGGTTCGGTCTGTTACCTTTGCATTGATAATAGGTTTAGATAACGCCCAGGTTCCATAGTCTCTTGTTCCTATAGAGCCAGCAACAGACCAGTTAGCCTCTTTTGTTGTTTCTCCATAAATAGTGTTATAACAAACAATTTTTATGGCCCATCCGCTTAAATCAGAGATTTCTGGATAACCGTCTGTTTTTCTATTGAATGTATAAGTACCATATTCGTTACTGATGATTGTAACAGGAATACCTTCGTATAAAGACCAGTTCGCAAGCTCCGCAGCATCAAACTCGCTTCCAGAGGTATGAGCAGTTGTACAATAATATCTTACAACAGTATCTGTTGTAGTATCAGTAACCTTTACAAGATCATTTATATCATAAACAGTATCTGGTGCCCATTCTCCAACATCATGTGTCACTTTCTTATAAAGATAAGCCTTGAAAAGGTTCGTAGCGTAAGGTTGTCTCTGAAATGATATCGTCCAGTTTACTTTGATATCATCTCTTGAAGCTTCACAAGAAATAATCTGAGGTACACTTGGCTTGAAAGTTCCATATCCACTTACATCTATTTGAGAGAATGCAGAATCTCCAGATTGCTGACCTGCTTGGTTTTCAGTAATAACTTTAACTCGCCAGTCAGCAAACTCTTCTCTCTCCATATATCCGTCATACTCTATCCATTTTATTTTCTCTGCAGTATCAAATTCTTCCCCAGATGTATGAGCCATATCGCAGACATATTTTGTGCCAGAGTATGTTATAGTATCACCTACATCGTATGCTGTATTCGGTGCCCAAGGTCCTCTATTAACAGCCTGTGTAAGATTTGCTCTTTTATATTCATATTCAAAAGAAGATTTATAAACACGTCCGATTAACTCCCATGTTAAACCTTCGTTCTTTGAAAGCCAAACATAATAACACTTAACACTATTTCTAAGACCGTTGTTTACAGGAGCTGCCCAGGTTATTGCAATGTTTGACATTCCGGCAACAGCATTAATATTAGTAACTGTGTCAGGACTTCCAATGTTAGCCCCACCATTTACAATCATATTTATGCTGTTTTGAATTCCTTTTCTTGAGTCATTCAAATCTTTGATGTTTGTTGGAACATCACTTAAAGATACAAGCATATCTTCTACCGGCGGATTTGTAATGTAACTCTGGAATGCAGGTAACATTTTTCCAGAGTTATAAAGGTCTTCGTTGTAAGGAAGTAATGTCTCTGAGAATCCACCATCTTTTTCTGGTTTAATCTTTATAATGCGGTATGGAGCAGAAATTTTATCTCTTACACCAAACATACAGATGTCACCTTCTTTCATGTTATACTTAATAACATCGCCATCTGAAGGATCATCACCAGAACGCATTACTCCGTAATATGTATGGTTCGGGTCAGTTGTACCAATAAGAATAAGATTTGTTGTTCCTTTTTTCTGGGTGTATGTTACGCCGCCAATTACCTGAGGATGTCCGTCTTTAGCAATTGGAAGTGTTACTACTTTAGACTTACCTAAGTATCCTGGCTGCAGAATAGTAACGCCTTGAGTAGAGTTTCCATCAGTATCAAGAACTCCTTCGAATTCAAATGGTGCGTCCGTAATAAATCCGTAGATACGTCCATTGTCTTCAAGAACTTCTTGAATGCGTCCAGAAGTGTCACCAATCAAAAGGTCTTCACTCTGAATCATAACAACATCGCCGATTGAATATGTGTTACCTTCTACTCCAATTTTTCTTGTAAGCATTTCCTTCATCAGAATTCTATATGCAAGCATATAGCGTCCAATAGACCAAATCTGATAAGGATTAGTTACGAAGTCAATGTTATAAGGCTCTACTTCTCCGTGATAATTTGAAATAGAGTTTCCGTCACTCCAACAGTAAACCTGGTTTTTATCATAACCATCATTCTCATCAGAGAAAGAAATGAATAAACCAGCTGGCTGCTTTTCATAAGAGAAAACATTAGATGAAGAAATACAGTTCTGGGCACTGATAACACCCTTGACATAATCACAAGGGCGGTCCATAACAATCTTAATCTTTCCAGTTTCATCAACGCACCATAATGCTCTTCCTGCAACAGCAAGTTTTTCAAGGAGTCCTTCCAGCTTAATTCCGGCACAGACATAACCGTTTGCTTCCATTCGCAAAGGAACTTCATCACCCTTTAAGTATTGAACTCCATTATAAACAGTGTCTGAGTTGAATGTGGTTCCATCTTTTAATGCTGCGGTTTTTTCTGCCCAATCACCAATTGTAAGAATGTTTACTTCATCATATCCAAGAGCAACCGTTCCATTCTGTGGACCAACACAAGCCAACATAAATCCAGAAGCAACCGAGTTATTATTGAAGATACTTGAAGCTGGCGTAAGAATTGTACAAGGTCTGCCATTATGAGTTCCAACATTGTTGAACACAATGGCTTTAATAACATCTTCAAAAGTAGAACCGGCATCTTCCTGATACCATGAATAACCTTCCTGTCTACCTTCTTCATATTGTGCTTTTGTAATTTCTCGTTCTATTGCGTCATCGCTTCTGTTTACTTTATTATTATGCTCATCATAATAACCATAATATTTAATCTTCTTAGTTACTCCCTCAGGGAGCATCTTTTTCTGTGCTGAATCCCAATATGGAGAAAAACTTTCAGCTACACAGTTTACTTTTTTGAGCTGATTAATAATATAGCCACTTGCATCAGCTTTCGCTTTGATAGCAACAAGAGTAAACTTTCTCATATCTCTTTCTGAAAGAGGTCTGATAGGAACTAAAGTATCATTAATTCTAAGTTCCTGTTCATCAAAAGTTTCTGTGACTATAGATATAACTTTTGTCAAATCAGAGTAACTTCTCATTCCTTCGTCATCAGGAAGTCCATCTGTGGAAATCTGATTCATGTAGTTTGGAGAAACACGAATTACACGAATCTCAATCATCTTTGAAGGGTTTGTATCTGCAATTACTTGTTTACACTGTTCTTGAGTAAGAGTAATTGTTTTTGAAAGTCTAATTTCAGAGATATGGTCTTCACCACTATAATTACCAAAATTGCACAAATCCTTTCCAAGCCATCCCTGGTAAATATCTTCAAGAGTATGACCAGAAAGGTCATTTCCAAGATGTGCAGATTTATCAGCGGCAGCTTTTTCGTTTGTGAATGTTTCCATATTCCCAAAGCTGATATTATTCCACTGATCATAATCATAACCATTTGAATTTGATGAAGCATTGCTTGTGCTGACAATTCTCCACTGAATTGCCATCCACAATGGGATTGTGCCATAAATTGTATCAGTAATAGAAGTACTGCCAGATGTAGTTGTTTTTGTATAACTTGCATAAAGTCCAGAAGGAAACTGGATGTTTACGGTAAACTTTCTTGGACATGGAGTAGTAAAGAACACACCGTTTGTTCTGAACTTACTTGGGAACTGTGCTCCCTTATAAGAAACTGGAATATTTTCATTAAGCTGCTTATCAGCAATATAAAGAACATTTGCATTAATAGACTGATCATCAGCAGCGTATTCATAAAGAGTTCCATAATCAACTGCAGCATTTGGATTTTGCTGAATAATTTCAAGAGAAATATCATTATGCTTCCAGTAATCAAGAATATCTCCGTCATCAGTTTTTTGAGTAGAATATCCACGAAGAAGACCATTGATAATGGTGTCGTGAGAGATTTGTTCTCCTTCTGAATTTATCATATCACGGTTGTAAGCCAACCAAAAATCTCCAAGTTTGAAGTCAGTCAACTTCATTGGAGCATAACCCACAACTAAAAGGGTTCTTATATAAGCGTCTTCACCATCAGTTCCAGAATATGTAGTTACAGGGTCTCCAATTACACGAGGGGTGACTAAATGTTTTCCAATAACAAATGGGAAATTATCATTTAAGACAGAAGTGTTTTCAGCACCTCTTACATCAGGACTTGAAGCACCTTCTTTAGCACCATTAAGTTTATTGGTTTTGTTATCAATGTTTTGGTTCTTCATGTCTATGAAAGTTCCAATTGCATATCCCAAACCAACACAAGATGCGAATACGCTTAATGCCTGAATAATAATTGGAGCAGTAGCACCGCCAGTGTAAATCATAATACCGACAGCGATAACACCAACAATTGCACCAAGAACTGCTCCGATAACAGAACCAGAACCACTTTTACCACCACTACTACTAGCAGGAGTGAAAAAAACAGATACTAAATCATGTTCTTGAGGTATATAATCTTTATCAACACTTTGTCCATTAGCTACAATTATAATAGAAGAACTATCTTCTTCGTCTTCAATTGGAGCATAAAAAGTCTTACCTGTTTCTGAGTCATAACATTCAACCAGAGTATCTTTATAAAAATCAACATTAAGATTTTCTTCAATTTGTTCAACAAGAGGTTTATCTGGATTATATTCGAAAGTACTAAATTTATTTTCAAAGACGTTGTTATATACTTTTATTTCCATGTGTACACCTCTATCTTTTCCTGGTTATAATTCAAATTACTTATATGAACACCCTCTCGATTACACTGAATGTAATCTCCGTCCTTTAAGTAAACTGCCGTATGATATATTCTTCCTTTCTTAAAAAAAACAATTACATCTCCAAATACCGGATTTTCAGTTTTCTCCATGCCGGTCATTTCTGAAGAAAAATCTACGTTATGAGGATCAAACTCCCATTCATCACATTTAGAAAGTCTCGTGTACAAATCTGGCATTGTATGACCGAGACGTTTTTCAACTTCAATGACAAGACCATAGCAGTCATAAGCGTCCGGACCTCTTCCATGAGCTTTATATGATTTTCCAAGTAAGTCTGTTGTATCAAGTAACATAACCTACCCCTTAGTCGCAGGTACTCTATCTGGAGTAGCAACGTCATAAGGAATGCTTTGAGAAAGGTCCTTACCAAACGTGAGATTAAAATTAGCTGTCGTTTTATTACTTGATGCGGAAGACATCTTAAATGGTGTAGAATTAAGTTCTGCAAATTTATAAATAAACTTACCGGTAGTTCCGTCTTTTTGAGTCTTTGCAAATAAAGAGACGATCTTTACATCAGATGGGATTTTAATAATTCGCAAAAGTTTCTTTACTCTTGAATCAAGAGCTGTAATTGACAAACTCGCAGCTCCAACTTTCTTTCCATCCACTTCTGGTGAAGTAAATTCAAAAGCACAAGGGAGATATGTTTTTCCTTTATAAATAACTTTTGATTCATCTGCAATCAAACGAAGATAACAATTTTCCTGCCCATAAGCTGCGATTTCATCTGCAGACCATGTAATATCTGGATTATAAATCTCCATTAAAATTGGAAGGTATCCATCAACATCCTGTTTCCAAAGTTCTGTAAGAGTTACTACATCTACCATTTTCTACTCCTACAGATACGCAGTATAAGTTCCTTCAGGAACAATTAATCCGGCGTAATCTAATGCAAATGTTATTGGTGTGTTGTGACCAGTCTCAACTTCTGGATAATAAATTCTTGCAGTTTTGCTGCCGTCATAACAGAATCCAGTCATTTCTGTCTGAACGTTATCAATATACAAAGTAAACATCTGTGCAACTGGAGCCGTGTCACTTACTTCAACAAACATTACATCACAATACGTTGGAGTTGCGACAAGACCGGCAATTTCGGGTAAGGTCTGTTCAATTTCAACTACCCCACCATAAACAGACTCCCATGTCATATCTACTTCAATACATTCACCACTTTTGCTTCCGTTTACTGCAGAAGTGATTTTATAATATTCAACTGTAGTATTGTTTGCCTGTTCATCTACAATTACAATACCTGTGTTCTGAGAATAAAGAAGACGAGGGAATTCAAATGGAACTGAACCATACTTATGTTTATACTTATACCATTCTGTAAATAACTGGAACTCAGTTTTTCCTGTATGTATATCCTGACCAGGAATTATCTGACCGTGAGCATCATATCTATGAAGAACAACTTCATTAACCCAATCAAAAACCATTTTGACTGGATATTTATCTGGACAGAAAGCACCTCTTTTTCTTGAACGTTTGAGACCATTCTCAAGTTCGTCATTCTTAAGAGCATCTTCTCCAAAAGTAAATGAGGTTGAATCAAGTATGGTTCGGTTTACGCCAGTAGCCCAACCGATATAAGTTTGTACTGCCATACCAAGAAGATACAGCAATAAAAACTTAAGATTAAAAGACCTACATTATTGCTTGTTTACCACTCATGCGGAAATCTCTTGAAGCAAATGCATCATCACTTCTTGAAGAAGCAATGTATCCACCGGCAACCTCTTCGATCATTGTTATGATATCAATTGAGCCATCTGCGTTAATCTGCTGCTGTTGAGATACTTTTGCATTTGTATTGTTTACAACATTGCAATTAATTACAGGCTGAACAGTAACGTTTCCACCGCCTACTAACTGCTGAGGTGTTTTTGTAGCAATCAAATAATCTTTAGGGTCTGTAGTAACTACATCTCCTTTTGGAGTAAGAATAGCATCATGTACAGACTTATATGCAAACGCTTTGTTTGTTCCAAGTGCAGTCTGGTGTCTAAGGTTGTTTTCGTAATAAAGAGCATCAGTACGAGCCTGCTCAAGAAGTTTCTGGAGGTCAGATTTAAGACTTTCCAATTTCTCAGACTCTTTATTAGTCTTGTCTTTCTGATTATCTTCTTCAGCAAGAGCACCACCAAGACCTTGGGCAAAACCACCGGCAGCGGCGAGTGCAAGACCGGCACCAATAAGACCCCAGTTCTCCTGTTCAGCACCCATAGCAACAAGCTTGAAACCTGCCTCTGCCATTGCAGTACCAACATTCTGCAACTGCTGTGCTGCAAGTGCTTTCATGTTATTCTGAAGGTCTTGAGTAGTTAAATCCCAGAACTCTGTTGCATCACCAGCTTTCAAAAGATTCTTCCCTAAAGTTTCAGTTGTCTTTGTTAGCGAGTCATCGGTAAATGATTTAGCAGCACTTAAAGCGGTAGCACCAAGATTTTTCATTTCATCTGTTACAGCTTTAAGGTCTTCTTTCCATGCAATAGTAGCTTTATCAGCATCAGAAAGCATTTCAAGTATTTCATCATCTGTTTTACCAGCTATATCTTCCTTTGAAAGGCTTGTCATTCCAGATTTTGCTGCATTTACATACAAGTCTTCCATATCGTATTGCTTATTAATATCGAAGACGTTCTTAAGAGACCAGTTCTTAAATCCACGAGTTCCTTCGTACATATCAGGTGTAAGTTGTCTTGTTTCATTTCCGCTAATGCGATTTAGAGCTTGTAAAACTGCAGAATCTCTTTGAGTTGAATTAGTTAAATTTAATATACTATTCGTATCAGTATTTGAAGTTAATTTACTCAAATTATTGTCCATTGCCTTAAACGATTCATTTACAGCATCGACATAAATTTTCAAATCATCTAATTCTGTTTTAAGAAGATTTATTCGAGACTTTCTTTCGTCATAATCGTCTATTGCAGAAGGTGTTGTCCTGATACTTTCTTTTGTGTCAGCAATTTCTTGCTCAATCTGTTTAATTCTGTCTTGAGCAAATAAGCTTCTAATAAGAATATCTTCATTACTAGAAGAAGAAATGGAACTAAAACTTTTTGAAGTTTTTAACTGTGTTAATTGTGAGTCTAGATATGTTTGTACATAATCCGGGTTTTGCAATGCTAAAGCAGCGTTTCTATTAAATCCATTAAGTTGCGTATAACGTTGCATATATGCGTTTGGTGCAATTTGATTATACAAAGAATTTAATAATTTATTATTCAACTCAGCTGCTGTTGCTTCATGAATTTCTTCTCTAAGTCTTGGTAATTCACCTTTAATAAATTCATAAAGATTGCCAGTAAGAATTATTTCTTCTTCCTGGAGTTTGTTACCCTGTTCATCAACAAACTCTGCACCATTAAAGAATGCTGTTTTACCACTTGCAGTTCTAAGACCCTCACCAAATGCATTGACCAACTGATCACCGGCATCCATAGAAAGTTTTTCAAGAGTCTTTGTGCTTACTGTTTTCTGATTTTTAAGGTCTTGAGATTCTGCCTCTGTATAACCTGCGGCAATAAGTTTTTCATAAACATCAAGTTCCTGCTCAAGTCCATTTTTATAAGCAGTAATAACTTCTGTTGAAGCTGATAACTGAGTAGCAAAATCTTTAATTGCTTTTTTAGTTGCTTGCCAGTCTACTTGATATGTAGCCCCAGTGTCACCACGAAGTTGTTTAGCGACTCCACCGGTTTTTACAAGACTCATTGCTGAATCAATTCCCATAGACTTCATGGTTGCAGAAAGAACACTTGAAGCCATATTGCGAATAGCCATATCATCACGATAATTGCCAAGAGTTTGCAAAGTACCTGTCATTCCCTGTGTAGAAAGACCGGTAGAGGATGAAAGTATACGTTTCCAAAGAGGAACAAAATCATATCTGCCTTTAGCAATGTCTTCAGGATTTCCATTTAACCCCTCAGACCCTTGCTTATATCTGAATGTACTAGCCATTATAGCTTTGTACATATTTTGATATTCCTGCTGTTTCGTTCCACTTGATGAATTTGCAAGTTCTTCTAACAATCCTAATTGAGACTCAAGCATCTTATTAAAATTCTCAAAGAAGCTTTTGTTGTCACCGGTGAGATCATAAGACTTCATCATTGCTTCAATTTCAGATGCAGCCTGATAGCTTCCCATCTTACTAAGTTCATTTACAACGTCATCAGACACTTTACTCCACTGTTCAGAAAGAATCTTTCTGTCTTCTGACATTTTTAAATCAGATTTTCCTTTTACTACAGTTAATTTTTCACCTTCATCGAGAACACGCTTTTCTTCATCAAGATATTTTACAAATTTGTCATAAGACATTTTTGTAATATCAATATTACCATTCTTATCTGCATAAGACAGTAATTCTTTTAATACTTCTTTAGCTTCCTTTAAAGTTTTTATATGTTCTTCTTCTTGTTTCTGTTTATATTCATCGCTATTAGTAGCAAGACTGTATAACTCTTCAAAAGAACTTTGATAAGAAGTTCCTTTTCCAGCTGCAGATGCAGACCTATCATACTGTAACTGCTGAGCATTAATGATATTGGTCTCTCTATGAGCAATTGTTTCTTCTTCTGTAACCTTTGAAGCATCGCTTAAAGCCTCAACCATCGCTGTCATTGCTTCAAGTATTGCCTCTGTTTCTTTTGATGTTGTAGATACAAGAAAATCTAAATCAAGTCCAAATCTTTCTGCAACTTCTCTCATTGCTACAACTTGTTTATCTGTATTAGTATTTGCTGTTCCGCCGTCCAGTGCATTTGGAGATAAATTATACTTAAAACGGTTCCAACCACTTGTAAAGAATCTTACGGCTTCCTCAAGCTCTTGTGCCTGTTTTAAATCTGTCATACCAAAACGCTCAACAGCATCATTATGACCTTTCATTTTAGCTTCATAAGACTTGTTGTAGATATTTCGTTCTATATCAACATCTCTTAAACCTGTCTGAGAACTGTATGCAAGCCCAACAATACTTGCCATAATCTTATTATCTTTAAACTGAGACATAAGGTCTGACAATTCTGTAATTCGACTTTCTCTCTGTGCAATAGTACGAACATCTGCCTCAATATTTTTTGTACTTACATTATCATGTAACCACTGATATATATTTTCTGCAGAGGTGACAAGAGTATTAGCAATGGAATCACCTCCTGTTTGAGTACCAATACCTGTTATACTTTCTCCTATAGCAGAAAAAGCAAGTTGCTTTGCATCTGCCAAGTTCTGTAATCTTGCCTTAAGAGTCTTTGCACCTTTTTCTGTTGCATTTTCAAAGATACCATTAATACCAGTAAGGTCCTTAAAAACTTTTTCAATAATATCTGAAGTTACTTTTCCATCAGAAATCATCTTGCGAAGTTCCTGCTGAGAAACTTTAAGTTCTTTAGATACAGCCTCAAAGATCGGAATACCTGCATAAGCAAACTGACGCATATCAAGCATAGAGGCTTTTCCAATGGAAACAATCTGAGCATAGTTATTGGCAATACGCTTCATCTTCTCCATATTACCGCCGGCTGTATCTCCAAGCATCTTAAGAGTATCCATTAAATCAGAAGCGTAAACACCAGACTGCTTTAAGAGAACAGCCAACTCTGATGTCTGTTGAACACCAAATGGAGAATGAACTGCATATTCAGAAATCTGTCCAAACATTGAATCTGCTTGAGTTTGGTTTGAGAAAACGACACCTAACTGTGTTTTTATTGCTTCAATCTCTGCATAGGCTTGAACAGCTTCTTTTCCCAAATCAGAAATGCCTTTAACAAGGTTTGCAACTGCAGCCGCAGCACCTGCAACTGGAGATTTTACAAATGTTCCCAATGAATCAAGAACAATACCCAATAATCTTCCACCTGTTCCAAATGATGATGCTGTTGATCCTAACGAACTTAAAGCACGTCCAGACTGATATCTTACACTATGTAATAAACCGCCTGTAGCAAATAATTCTGGATGCTGTGAACGATAAAGACGATAACCTCTGTTTTCATTGTCAACTCTATTACGTCTTTCATAATCCTTTTGAAGTGTATTTGCTCTCTGTTGATTTATTGCATTTCTCTCAATAGCTCTCTGATTTTTTGCAATCTGATTTTCAGTCATTGCACGAGACTTAGATTTTTCTGTTATTTTTTGTTCATACGCACGTCGAGCAGAGACAAGTTTCATAATATTCTGATAATCTCTTGTCACCTGTTCTTCTAACTGAAGCTGCTTTTTCTTCTCGATCTCAATAGACCTCCATGCCGTCCTTGCAGCTTTATAATCTATTGTACCCTCTGAAATATTTGATGAATATCCAGTTTCTTTTGCATGTATTGTTCTAAAGACATTTGTGTATTGTTTTTTCTCTCTTTTTGAATAAATAGCAGAAGAAATATTTGTCATCTGTGGAGACATTCTTGCAAGAGTAGACCAATTCTTTATTACTTTTTCAGCACTTTCGTTTGCTAAATCAGCATACTTCTTAATCTCCTTCATATCTTCGGTAACCATTTTTGAAGCTTGCTTCAAATAATTACCACCATGAAGTTCAAAGTAAATCTGATTAATCATTTTTGTTGTCTGAGAATTGTTTGTGTCGCTCATACATGCCTCCTGTATACAAAACTCCGCCTCACGAAGCGGAGTTTATATCAGAACTTTATTTTCTTTTTTATTATGATGTTTTCTTTTTCATAAAGTTTGATGTCTTTAAAGAAAATTCTATGTTGTTCATTTTTATAAAAGGTGCATTTAAGTAAAATTCTTTTACTAAATCTTCTGAAAATTCAACATCCTTACCGTCTTTCTGTAAAACAGCTCCATTTGCGGCTCTCATCCCTTTTGTTAAAGAAGCTACTCGTTCTGCATCGATTTCCTGAAGTTTTTTCTCTCGTTCTTCTTCTGAAATATCTTTATCATTCTGGAGTTCATCGACAAGACCATCATAATATTCCATATTCTTTACAGCTTCATCAGTATGAATTCCAATAAGTAAAAACTCCAATCCGCATGGTTCACCGTCAATCACCGGTTCATGCCAAACTCCTTTTTTCTCATTTTCTTCTGTATAAAAATCTTCAATATTTATTGTCTTTATCATATCTTCTCCTATTTATTCTCTTTCATTTCTGAAATAGTATTTACTGCCCAGGCTTTCATTTTGAACAGCATTTTTTTATCCTCTACAGTAAGAGGAACTTTCATACATTCTACATAGTCATTGACTGTTCTGAATGTAAAAATTATGTTACCACCGAAATCGTATTCACAACCTCGCCAAATTTCCATAAAATGCCGAAAAATCCATGAGTATTCAGGAGGTATAGGAACATCTCGAAGTTTCTTCCACTTCTCATCTTTTTCCCCCAGTTCAAAAAAGAACTTTTCTCCTCTTTTGCGGTCTTTTTTTGGACCACTTCGTAACTCTATGAGATGTTCTCGTTCATCTACGTTCCTTACATATTCAGTCTTGTCAACCTTTTTCCCGTTATCAACAACTTTCTTTGTGACCGGATGTGAATGATAAAGGAAGAAATAACGCTCAACAGCTTCTTTTAAGCGTTTTTCTCCCTTTTGATAAAATTTGCGGTGTCCATCACAAATTTGACAACTTCGTTTTTAATCAAAGGTGACTTAAGGAAAATCTGCTGTACGAGTTCTGGTGTATATTCAATTTTTTTACCACCAAAATCTACTTCATATCCTTCTACAACACGCATGCTCTTTACAAACTCAGCAACACGTTTTGCATCCATTTCCTTTCCTTTTTTTGCTTTCTCTACTGGGTCTTTTAAATCCTCGAGTTCAGCAACTTTTTTCTCGTAGCGTTCTGTAGCTGCGATGTTTTCATCGGTATCTTTACCGGTTACAAGAAATTCAAGCCCACAAGGTGTTCCCTTAATTCTTGGCTCAAACCAGATTCCCGAAACTTCGTTATCTGCAGTAAAGAAGTCCTCGATGTTAATTTTTTTCATTCTATGGTCTCCATAAAAAAATAGTCAGCCAGACATACGTCCGACTGACTATATATTAGACTCAGAAAAATCCTAGATTAAACTAAGCCTCTGTTGTGCAGTTTACAGAAGAAGATGTTCCAAGAAGAACTGCGTCTGTGAGTGTCTTGTATGGCACTGCAGTAATCTTGTACTGATGATCTGCTGTAAGAGGTGCAGTAGTTGTAAAGGTTTCAGTTGCCTTAACAACATCGTCTGTCTCAACCAGGGTATCACCGTCGTATACGCTTACACGCACACCGTCAAGGTCTGATGTTGGGTCAGTCCAAGTAGCAGTAATAACCTGTCCGCTTGCTGTTGCAGCAAGACTAGAAACAGAACCAAGAGTGATATCTGAAGTCTGGAAGGTCTTTGAAACCTTTGTAGACTTGTTACCATTCTTATCAACTGCAATGAGGTCAACAATGTATGTTGCACCAACTGAAAGTCCAGTTGCTGTGTAACTCTGTTCACCCTGTGGAACACTTGCAGAAATAACTGAAGCACCTGTGTTATCCTGTACATCAACAAGAACGTGATCAGCATCTGTAGATGCAGAGTCTGTCCAAGTGAATGTTGCTTTCTTAGCCTTGACTGTGATAGCAACGTTTGTAACAGGGTCTGGAGCTTCTGATTCAGTATATGCAAATGACATCTTCTTTGTTTCGCCGTTGAGAGTTACTTCAATTTCACGAAGAACACCATTTGTTACTGTAGAGAAAGCAGCTTCAGTAACATGAATCAAACCGTAATCATCAACTGTTGCGGTATTGATTGTCTGTTCTGCAATTACATTTCCGTTTTCGTCTTTCAACGAATCAAGAATTGTAATTTTTCCAGTGATGTCAGAATCAATAACTGCAGCATTTGGAGTAACTACCAATTCACCTGGGTCTGTCCAAGTTGTTGTGTCAGCGATAAATTCAATATCACGAACTTTTGGAAGAGCTACACGGAAGATACGAAGTGCTCGCTCTCCGAATGAATTCCAAGGTTCGCTCTGGTCGAATGTATCTGCTCCATTTGCCTGGAGATTCTGATCGCCAATCTTTGTCTGGAAAATCTGGAAGAGGTAAATGAAGTCTGGGTCCACTTCCTTGTTCTGGAACTGGAAGATAATTTCATTTGTCTCATCGTCGATACCTGAGTTGTACAGCTCATCTGACTCACCTGCAACGAGGTAAGTTGTAAGATCACCTGTAACATCAAGTGACAAAGGCTGAGTTGAAATAGCATCTTTTACAAAGATTGCATATTTCTTTTCAAGACCATTGTTCAATTCAAGAGTAAGGTTTGTGGCAAAAGTAATGTTCTTACCATTAATCCACAAGTCACCTTCACGAGATGTGAACTGGTCTGTGTCTGTTGACTTCACTGGAAGATTCTCAATGAATGAGTTTCCTGTAGTAACGCCGTCTTCAAATCTGTCTGAATCCTCGCCTCCGAAGTAAGCACGAGCAACGTCCTCAGTCATAATCTTTGGATTGTTGTTCCCCATCATACCGAATGAACCGGTTACGATGGCACCAATCTGTACAGAAAGTGAGAGTGTGTTTACTGCAATGTGCTTGAACTCCTGATACAAGTCTTCACCATCAACACCACCGAATTTCTTCAGTAATGAATATTTGATGTCGGCTGAACCACAAGTCAATTCATGAACAATACAACCAGCAGGTACTTTGAGCATACCATCTTCATGTCCAAGAGCACCATCGTTGATAAGTCTTCGGGCACCGAAGTTCTTATCGTGATTATACTCTTTCTCTTCTGGGTCTACACAGCGAGTCAAGAAGAAGCCAGGATTGAAAGCGGTGTGATCAAGATTGATTGCAGAGTCAGTATCAGAACTCCATCTCTTCCAGTTGTTACGGAGAGCAGCTTCAAGCAAATCATCAAAAGTTGTTGGAGAAAGTTCCAAGTCGTGTGAACCCTCTGCAGAAGAGTTACCTCTACGAGGAGCCGACTTAGTACGTCCTTTACGCAACTCATTTGACTCGATTGTTTCAGTTGTACCTGAAATGCTGTTTCCAGTAGAACGTGAAAGAAGAGGGAATTTATACAGACCGTCACGAGTTTTCAGCTTGCTGAAATTAACTGATTTCTTGTCAGTAACTTCTCTTGTGTAGATAATGTCACTGTCAGCACCAGTTTTCAGATTGTGCTGTATGTTTTCCTTATCAATCATATCATTCTCCTATTTTAGTTTGCCAGGTTCGCATACCACGAAACTGATATCGGGATAGCGTAGTAATCTCCGTTGTCGATTGCAGACGATTTACCGACTCCTGTGATGTGTACTCTATCCTTGATAACGCCGCGTTTCATCACTTCTGCAATGCTCGCATAAGCGTTGTCTACATAATCTTTTACCCCGTACTGGGGTGTTATTGTTCTTATAGTCTTAAGAACACATATGTTTATTTGAAATACGCCACTCCACTCATTCATAGCAGAGCGACCAATTTCCACCATTAAAGGTTGAGCTGGCAAAAAATGCAGCTCATACCAACATCCATTAGCAGGTCTATTAAATGCTTCGAACTCATAATTGATGTCAGACTTGTCCGATAAAAACAGTGAAGTTCCATCCTCTTGAGTGGCTGATTCAAAGAGTTCTACTAATACATCATTAACATAACTTTGAACCATTACCTTTCTCCTATATAGCGTTTAATATCGCCATAACTGATTTTCTTCTTTTTCATCAATTTCCAAAAATCTTCAAGGTCCTTATCACTTGGAACTTTTGCTAATTTGGTTCGCTTTGTAAGTCCATTACCTTTATATCTTTTAGCCAAATTGGTTTTTACATTTCTGGCTGACTCTCTTTGCAACTCCATTAATGAAATACGGTACATACCTACGGGGGCCTGTACAGAATGTTCGTTTTCAACACCGTGTTCGTACTTTTTTCCTTCTTTAATCTCACTTTTATTTTTCCAGTTCCATCCACCACCAAATTCAAGAACCTGATAATGTGGGTTATTATTCTTGATATACAAACCTTCAAGTGTTTCTAATGCAATCTCTGCATTTTTCTTTGCGAGTCTTGGTGCAAAAGTACTTTTAAATTTCTTTTTAATAGCTTCAATCGCAGTTTTATCATTAACCACATCAAAGTACTTTTTTGGAAAATCCTGTGCACTTACTTCTACCTCTCCATCTGTAATAAACCAATCATATCTACACTGTGAATGGTATCCTTTGTCTGGAATATGTACCTTTTTAATCATCTTTCCAGTTTTTTCGCTTTCAACATAATATGTATACTTTTCATCAAGAGGAGTTCGAGCTACAACTCTCTGGAAAAATGTTGCAAATATAGAAAGTCTCTGATCAATTACAGATATGTAATTTGAGCCAGTGCTGTTCATTTCTGCAACGTTTTTCAATGCTACCATTGCGGCGTTATTTTCTATTTGTTTTTCAAAAATCTCTCCATACAAAATACCTTGTCTTGGAGTCCAAGTTCTTGTAGGAGTTTTTACAATTACTTTAACCATTTCCGCCTCTCCTACAATGACAGGTGAATATTATTTTTGTCACATTACTTGGACTGGTATCTCCAGAATCAAGTACATTAAACTTTTCACCTTCAATTTCGATTACATCTGTATTCTCAATTGGCATAACATCGAAGATGCAGATAATTTTTGCATCACCAGCTTTAATGGTATTTGCATTCATTCCAATGGCTTCTGAACTATATCCGAGTTTTACACCAACGCCTTTATAAGTAGTAATATTCTTACCTTCTGCATGATAAAGAATACAATTCTTTGGATTACCAAATTTAGTGAGGAGCTTTCTTGCAACGGATTTCATGTTCTGTTCAAAACCCATTTATCCCCTCCAGATCGCTCTTGTACAAACCGAACCGCTGTCTCCTTTTTCTTTATACAAACCTTTAAGGAGTTTGTTCAGAATGTCATATATGGTTGTATAATCAACAGCTTCAAGGTTTGTTTCATTCTGCTGATTATTGAAATATTCAACTTCAAGAGTATCTACTTTCTGTTTCTTAATTGCTCCGTTTTCATCTTTTGTAGTAAACAGAGTTTCTGCATCAGTAGTAGAGTTTAAGAAAGCCGCTTCAAGACAAGCCTTCTTAAGTTTTTCAGGAATACCGTGGATTAAATACTGGTCATCATCGTACAAATCAAGTCTTGGGAATGAAAGAGCCTGGCTTGAGGTTCCTTTTCTTCCACGCCAGTTATAAAAATTATCAATAAATTCTGTACCACGAATAATAAATACTTTCTGCTGTGTTTCAGAAAGTGACTGCCAACTCGTATAGCCCTTCATTGTGCAATACTCAAGTGCATAATCAAGGTCACAGTACGAGTTAGCGTTTGGGAGTCCAGAGCCATTTTCAACAATCAAATTGACATCTGGGAGATTGTCATTAACAACTTCTTCTGTAACTACTTCTTCTACAACCTCGGCTGCAGATGTTGTTGTCTGAGAAGTTGGAGTTGTATTTGTATTGCTTCCTAATGGCATAAAGGTCTCCTATTTCTTAAAGGTCTTTTCTACCTTTTCTTCTTTCTTTGGTTCAGCCTTTACTTCTTCCTTTACAGGTTCTGCTTTTGGCTCAACTTTAGGTTCTGTTTTAGGTTCGTCTTTCTTAGGCTCTTCCTTTTTTGGTTCGTCCTTTTTAGGCTCTTCCTTTTCAGCTCCCTTATCTGCAAGCTTCCATCCGAGCTTCTTCAAATCAGCAACAAGAGCTTCATCGAACATTCCCTCAGTATTTCCGCCTGCAACTCTTGGTTCATTGCGAACCATTTTTACAAGTGCCATATTGGTCTCCTTAAGCCAAGACCGTACCCAACCCATAAGATTAGATACGGTCTTGTTTCTGTTAGCCGAGCAAAGTAGCAATCCAAGCTGGATTAACTGCCTTAACACCCCAAACTGCAGATACCTGGTACTGGATAGTACGCATACCCTTAACCAGAGCAACTTCGTAAACGATTCCAGAATATGGATCAGTTACGAGTTCACGAGAAAGCATATCTCCCTCGTTTGGTGCCTTTGGAGGGCGGATTGCAAGTGCAATTGCTGACTTGTGGAGAGCAATTGATGGAGTATAAGAATCACCAAGAGTGATTGCAGTGTCGTTTGCAAGTGTCTTGCGAAGACCTGGTTCACCGATTGTGATTGAGTCTGCTGTGCTTGCGTTTACAACGTACTTGTTTGTATCACCAGCAAATGTTACAACGTCACCGTTGTTGAATGAGCCAGAGCCAGTGTCAATTGTAATGTCACGAGCACCAGCTTCAAGAGCTGCTGTGAGGTCTGTTGAGTAACCTGTAGCAGCACCCTTTACATGCTGTTCAAGCTGTGCACTTGAACGAACATTGAAGCCATAAACTGGCATAATGATACCGCTGCGGAGCATTTCTGCAGAACCAGCTTCGTTAACCTTGATGAGGTTAGCCTGGTTTGTCAGAAGGCTTGTTTCTGCTTCAGAAGAAAGAACGATTGTACGTCCAGAAGCAGGTGCCTTGTTAAGGTCAAGGATACCCTTCATGTTTGCAAGATCGCCCATCTTTGAGCCATCAGCAAATGGTGCTGTTCCGGCTGTACCATATGCACGAGAAGCGGCAGCAACAGCTTCCTGTGCTACAGACTTTTCAATTGCATCACGAATCTGTCCGAAAGCATCAGCAAACTGCTGAGCAAGAACAGTACCCCAAGCACCAGAGTTAAGCATTGCTTTCTGGTCTTCACCATTCCAGTCGATTGGAACTGTCTTAGCATACTGGAGTTCCATGTTGATAGAATCAACATCTGAACCAGCAGCGTTAGGGAAGTTGAATCCAACTGGAGTATCAATCATGGCACCTGCTTTTCCGATAGGTACCTTGATAACGTCACCTTTTGCAGCAACTTCTGCTCCGGTGTTTGTATTTACTGCTTTGAGGAAACCAAATGGAAGATATCCAGTTTCTCTCAAACCAAGCATGATGTCTTTACGACAAGAATTAAGATTCTGATTTGAAGGCATAGTGTTTTCTCCTATGATATATTTCAGACCTAAATAATCTGACCGTCATCAATGTCGAAGTTCATTCGATCAGTTGGTGACAGGGCATCGTATTCAGCTCTGGTTAATCTCTTGCCACCACCTGTAGCACCGCCGGAACCGTCTGCTCCTCCGCCGCTGTTACCAGACTTAAGCAAGTTTTTACCAACTTCAGTGTCCAGGAACTTATCAAGTGCCTGACGCATATCCAATGAATCTTTATTTACAAGAGTTTCGCTTCCATCTGGCATCTTCAAACGGCGGAATTTTTCGCCATGTTCACCAGTGATAAACGACTGAGCCATTTCACGCCCACCACCAAGCCACTGTTTATCTGCAGCCACTTTGTTGAATTCTGCGAGTACATCTCTTTCGAGTACTCCCGATTCAAGTAACTTAATTCTTTCGTCTTTTTCAGCAAGACTCTTATTGAGTTCAGAAAGACTTTTTGCATATCTGTCCTCAAGCTCTTTCTTGTTGTTTTCGAACGCTTTTTTAAGTTCTTCCGGCTGATTAGCCGCCAACTGTTCTTCAAGGGTTTTCATTTTTGCTGAGTTCTCATCAAAAGAAGTCTGAAGTGTTGCCAACTTACCAGAAAGAGCATCTTTTTCCTCTTTCATTTTGGCAGAATTGATTTTCAGCCCTTTGATTTCGTCCTCATGAAAACTGACAACCTGTTTTGTCAAAGCTGCAAACTTTTCTTCATCGAATCCTTCTGGTTTGAATGAAGCCAACTTGTTCTGAAATTCAGCTAAACGCTGTTCATCTGTGAGATTTGTATCTGGCATATTTGCTCCTGCAAATAAATAAATAATTGAACCGCCTCGTCTGAGGGAGAAACATCTGTTTCTATCGTTCTAAGAGCAAATATAAACTTGAAAAAAAATGAGATTAAAATGCGATTTATTTTTTCATATCTTTTAAAGGAGTAATTTTGCCATTATTTACGAATTGTTTAATTTTCATACCGTTTTCATATAGTTGAAAACGTTTTTTTCCGAGTATTTTGTATTTATTTTTATCTGACTGTCGTTCAAACCATTCTGAATAAGTAACTTTTGCTTCATCGTCTTCAACAAAGTCTGGTAACGGTATAATACGACATCTGCATCTATCATGTGGTGGATAAATCGGAATGTTTGTAACATCATCGTAAATCTGTCCGTCTAAAGAACCACATACAATACATGTGGAAGTATCAAGCATTGAGGACCATATATATCGCTTTATTGCATTTCTATTCTTGGTAAAAATAATTCGTTCGTACTGATTTCCAAGGGAAGAACCAAGAGTTTCGGCATCTGCTTCAAGATTATTATCAAAACTGTTTAATCTCGAGACATAATCACTTTGTAATTCCTTAAATGGAATACCTGTAACATATCCTTGAGTAATTTCAGAGTTATATATACTTCGAAGTCGATTAGCAATTAATACTCCAAATCCAATTGCAGCCCCAGCAGTAGCAATCGGAATAATAGCAAGTTTACTCAAAGCTTTAGCATTATCCATAAGTTTAATGTCAAAATATGGCTTCATATTTTTATTTAGCCATTTATTTTCATCTTCAATAATTTTGGGTAATTCAAGAGCAATAAAAGCAGCAATATCTTCTTCAAGTTCCAAAAGACGTTTATCAATCTCTTTCTTTAGCTCATTACAACGTGATTTAGTACCACATCTGCCATACTCTTCAAGAATGAGCTGACAATCGTCTTTTGCTTCGTCGGCAAGTCCTTTTATTTCATCATAAAAGTAATTACCGTACTCAACAGCTCCAATAGCGTGAGAAATTGTATTGTCGATGTATTTCTGCCACTGCTCTTTCTCACTGTCCGTCATTATTTACATCATCCTTGTCATCATCATTCGGTGAATACCAATCTTTTTGAGGAAGTTTTTTCTGGTCTCCGTTACGTTTGTACTGCTTGTATGCTTCATCAACTTCCATTGGAGAAAGTTTTGCAGCTTCAAGGTCAAGAAGATATACAAAGTCTTCATAAGCCATGTCTGGTTCCAGATAACCGCTTTGCTGCAACAGATAGTAAAGACAACGCAGCGGAAGTTTACCCTGAGAGAAGATGTTTGCAATAGAGTTGACTGCGTTAGCGTCGAATGCAAGATTAGAGAAGTCGCTATTAAGCTGAACACATACCTCTGCATCCTTATTTCCCATCCAGTCTGAAACAATCTGCAGAACCTGTGTAAATGAGTAAGACAGATTTTTTGCGTAAGTAGCAAGTTTAGCGTCTTCACCGGCCTTACGGATGTTCATGGCGTCCTTATTTTCTGCAGTTTTCTTCTCTGCAGCAATAATGTGAGAAGCAAGCATAATAATCTGAGATTCATCACGATTCAAAGCATGTTCAAGATGCTCGATACCTTCACCACTGAACGAACATACACCTACTCTTGCCTTTTCCTCTGGTAACTGCCAGAATACATCAGTACCAACGTAAACAGGAATTACTTCTTTTGTTTTTGGGTCTACTTCCGGCTCATGACCAGTAAAGTAGCCGGTTGGTCTTGAAGTAAGGTGAGCACCATTCTGATAGTCTGCAGTAACCTGATAATGATGAATATTCAGTTTTGCAATATCATACAAAATAGGTTTTACAGGTTTTGCAAATGGAAGCATTACAAAAGGAATAAAATCTATTGTCTGGCCATTTACCATAAATGGTTTCTTCGGACCAGGTGACAATCTTTCTATTCCATCATCTCCTTTTGCAAAAGAGTAAATCTGAATGTAATAAACGCCATTTTCAAGACTAAGTACACGATACTGCTCAGAGAGAGTGTGAGCAAACTGATTTTCACCCTTCTCTACCATTTCTTTAAGCACAACCAAGCTGAGTTTATTTACGCCGTTCACAAGTTTGTACTTCCAGTTAATAATTGACTCTGCCTTGTAATAAGTGAGATAAGGATGAATATTCTTCTTTTCTGCGACCGCTTTCGACATATTTGGGTCTACATTTGGAAGGTCTGGCAAAATACCACCAAAACCTGTAACAAGAGTGTCGTCCAAACAATCTGAAAAGAACTGGTCTGCAGAATTTCCCTGGTTATCAACATTATTCAGGAACTTTTTTCCCTTCATGTTTTTTGGAACGTCTATTTTAGCTGGTCGACTCTCAACCATTCCATGAAGACAGTCATGAATCTGTGCTGTATAATTCGCAAATATAGAACGCTCCTTAAATGCCTCATACTGTTTCTGCTCATATTTATCAAAACATTCATGAGCAGTCGAAGGACGAGGAAGATAATCTTCTCCGGCCTGTTTAATTGCGTCATCACCTTCCATAACGTCACGCATAATTTTCCACTGACGTTCTCGTTTTGTGTATTCTGGATGCTGAGTTTTTACTCCCAATGTTTCATTCATAAATTACTCCTTAAGCACCGTACATCCTTGGTCTGTAAAGCCGTCCTTTCTTAATTGGCAGCTTGTAACAGATTTCGTATGCCATAGCGTCTGTTATATGGTCGAAGCCCTGAGATTTATCAGGCTCTCCGTTTTCTTTGAATACAAATCCATTGAGTGAATCCGACAAATGCGGACATTTTTCTTTGCTTATATACACTTTTCGTGTTCCATCAGCACTGCACATTGCTGTATTTACCGTGTTCCACTTATCCTTACTTGCATAAGGAGCGTATGGAGCACATACGATAAATCCGTTATCACGCAAAATTGACATATCAGTTACACCAATTGGTGCTGACGGCTGATGTTTGTTTCCGGTAGGGTCTGGATAAACGTATACTGTTGCTTTCGGATATCGGGCCTTAATTTTGTCGCACATCTGCTGTGTATTTGAGAAACCAGATGTAACAATTTCATCAAAGAAGCTGATAATGTCATTTCCTTCCTTGTCTGTTGTAATATTAGAAATTGCTGCAGTCATTGGGCGAACATTGAAGTCCATTCCTACATGAATGTCACCCTCACCCCATCTTGGATCAATTTCTTTCAAATCATTTGCATCTTTGTCATAATCTTCGTAAACACGGTCTGCCATTGTCTCGAATGAGGCAAGGTATTCCTTGTTAAACTCTTTCTTACTAAGGGTTTTCTTTGCTCTTTCAATTTCTTTAGGGTCAACATTACCGCCGTCAAGAGTTGTATAATGGAATACGGCCCAATCAGGGTCTGAGCCGTCAATATATTCTGAATACTTTTTCCAGAACCAGTTATAACCGTCCGGAGATGAAATAAGCAGAGCTTTTCCTTCGCAGAATTTATCAGTAAGGGCCGGATAAATAGTCGTCCAGGCAGCTTCTTTTACGAACGCACACTCATCCATTACTAAAAGGTCAATCGAACTACCACGAAGTGAGTCTGGTTCTTCGCCGGAGAACACAGAAATGGTTGAACCGTTCTTAAAAGTTAGAACCATTCGCTGTTCATGTTTCTTCGCTATATATGCAGATGGAACATATTTCTCCTGTGTAAGAAATGCCTGCCACATAATTCGGCGAGCGTTATCAGCGGTATTCGCTATGTACCAGATGTTATATCCGCCCTTTGCTGTTGCTTCTTTTGAGGTTGCCATACGAAACATTTCCTCATAAGCAAGGAATGTTTTACCAAAACGTCGACCGGTACACGCCAATCTAAAACGTTTGTTACATAAAGCGATAGTTTGCTGTGCTTCCGAAAGTGTGTATTCTATTGTCATTTAGAACTCCATCTTTGGTTCGCCGTCTATTTCGACTACCACCTTATCTTCCGGTTCTTCATCAACAGGCAGCTCTTTAAGTGCCTTAATTTTCTGTGCGTCATTGGCATTAACTCTGAATACAACCTCTGGGAGTTCTTCTTTTTCATCATCAACAAGAACTGAAGGCTTTCCACCAACTCGTTCAAGAATAAGTTTTGCCATAATTGCACGATCTTTTACTGTTTCTGCGTACAAAGCATCATTTACAATTGAAGTTGCCAGACGCTGGGCATTAGTACGAATAACTCCCTCTTCGTCTTTACTCGTTGCGTTCATAACATCCATAAGAGCGTTGTCAAGAAAATGGCGGTCCACTTTCTTCATCTGAGAAACTTCATTTTTCTTTGGTGTGATATATCCCATAACTCAAAGATAGACTTAAAAAAAGTTGAGATTAAAAGAAACGTTTAAAGACAATTCAGTTTGTCTAAGACTTACAGAACTGAAAAATCATCAAAGGCTATAATTCGGATAGTTGGAGGACAAATGGATATTACTTTAAACACAAAAGACGCAGACTTTATCCTCAGATTTCTTAGAACAGACCTTGAAAGAATTAATGACAGTCTAAGCAAACTTAAAGATTCTAAGGATGAACTTCAGAAAACATGCGAAAAGTCAGACTTAAAGGACAGTCGCCTGGCACAGGTAATGATGTCTATTGCAGATGAAGTTGCCACAGAGACTACTGATGGTATGGAAGAAGTAAAAGGTGACTTACTTAGATGTATTGAACTTCTGACTGTTGGAAGTGAGGTTTCTGCATGAAATCTATTACATTAGGTGAGCTTACAACGAGATTACAGACACTTTGCCATGACGGTTGGGCCAATCACCCTGTTGGTGTAAAGGTTTTAGATGCACATTATAACATTAGTGATGTACTAAAAGTGTCTGTCGGTAAAAATGAAGAAATCTATTTTGTAATTGATACAGAGGTAAAGTGATGAAAATTGAAATGTGGGAACACCCAACGGAAGAAGACTGGATGAAAGCGAAAGTAAGAGCATTGGTTACAGCAGGAAAAAAAGCTGTAAATCCACCAGATTATGATTGGAAAGTAAAAATGCTCAGATGCAGACACTCTCCTATCCGTAAGTTACCGTTTGCTTTTTATATTGAAGACATGCCTTATTGGTTACACGTTGAACTTGTAAGACATCATGTTGGAATTGAAAAATATGTAAAAAGCCAGCGTGATGACCGTAACGACAATGAAATTTCAAGAGACAAAAAGCCACAGGACGCACCGGTAAATGTAATCATAGACCTTAATGCAGAAACGCTTATGACTTTAATGAATAAAAGACTTTGTGGAGCTGCGTCAGAGCGAATGCAAGAGACTATGTACACTATTCGTAAACTTGTAATTGAGACAAATCCAGAATTTGAAGAGTTTTTAGTACCAATGTGCAAGTATGTACATGAATGTAAGGAATTTAAATCTTGTGGCGGTAAAGCAGTCTGGTTTAACAGGATGGCTTATGGGGATTGAATTTACAGAAATACCGTTTGATATAGATCGACCTTTATTTTCCCAGTTAGGAAAAGGAAGAACTCGAAGTTGTGAGGAAAACAATGGAAAAAGAGAAAACAGAAACAAAAGAACAGTGTCATCACGGAAACGCAATGAGCGAAAAGGAACTCGCTGAATACGAAGCTGCTTTTCAAGAGATTGAAGAAAGCATTGGTCTTGTTATGGAAAACGGAGAAGACTTATGAAACAAGAAACTAAAGAACTTATAGACTGGATAAAAAAGCAAATAATGATTGCTGGTGGTTGTGTCACTGACGCATCTCTACCTTACTGGCAAGAAGACCGTAATAAAGCGTTTACTTTCCTCAACTCTCTTCCAGAGATTGAAAATAAACTTTGTTTTGGTGGTTATATCCAAGACAGAAACGGAACGCCGTGTTGTCATGGGGATAAAGTCAAATTTAAGTTTGTAGAAAAATGGTATGAGGAAAACTTTAAGGATAGATATACACTTATTATGGACGGTTTATTGCAACACTGCAAAGATACAAAATCCTTTTACATACAGTTTGGTCCATATCACGAAGGATGGGATTGGCTTGACTGGACTTGTTCAGAAGCCGGATGTGAGTGGTTTGAGAAGGTGGAAAAATGACAGCAGTTGCAATAATTCCAGGTATCATAATTTTTCTCGTTATTGAAAATATCTACTTCCGCTACAAAATCTTCTGGCGTGACAAAGAAATAAAAAAGCTTCACGAAGAACTGGAGAAAACTGAATGAAAGATTATGACTTCTTTCTGAACGGTAAACCAATCTCAAAGGTAATCTCGGATAAACTTGAAGTCGGATTAAAAGAAGACGGTCCTATCTCTTTTTCTAAAGCAGATAAGGAACAGTGCGGCACAATAAGCTGGAGTGGAGTCTCCATCGAAAAACTTAAAGAGGCTATTGCAGAACTTGAAACCGTTCCTAAAGAGACTTTCTTTGATGAAAAAATAAAGGCTGCAAAAGAACTGAACAGAAAGATGAACGAGTATCTTGAAGGAAAAATACGTAAATATTTATCTGACAACCATCTTTCTTTTATTGACTGGTCTCGTGACGGTCGTGCAGATATTTATACCGACGGCAGACATGAGTATTTCTACAAAGATGACTTTATCTGTGGCGTACAGATTAAAACAATTATAAATGATCTGTCCATCAGTCCGGACAGTAAAATCGAACTTATTCTTTATTAATCTTCTTCGTAACGCATTACATCCTTAATACCGATATTAAGGCAGGTACAGATTTTATCAAGATTTCTTTTATTAAAGGTATTGTTTTTACGCATAGATAAAAGGACCGGATAACCGACTCCGGATTTATGAGCCAGTTCCTTTACAGAGATTCTGTTGTATGCCAAGTAGCCGAACAAAGGCTTTAATGTAAGCATACAGTCATTATACACCTACTCTGTCTTATCTGCAATCCATTCCCAGTGACCTTTTGTTTCACTTTTAGAGAACTCTATAATCTCGCACGGCTGACATTTCAGAACGCTGCAGAGCTGCCCGACAAGGTGAGCAGTAATCTTACGACCTTTAGAGAACGCCACAAGGTCCTTAGGTGGAATACCGCTTAATTGAGAGACTACCGTCATGGTGAGGTTACGTTCTTCGAGCAGCCTAAAAAACGGATCGGTATTGATCATAATTTATTATCTTCTTCTTTTATCAGAATCTTTGTATAAACAAAGTAGTTTGGGTGTACTTCTGTTATCGCAATTTTCCAGTATTTAACATGCTGAATATTATTTTTATAAGTATCTTCTAAATCATAAAAAATCAGACCTTTATATATTACAAATTTTTCATCATCCACTTCCATGATATAATTGTCACCAGATAATGGATAAATGCCTTTTATTTTTCCTGCTGCTACCGTCTTAAAATCTTCCTGTAAACCCCAGGAAATCTTATCAGTAACATACATAGTATCTGCAAAACACAGAGCACCCATAATCATCATCAATACAATTAAAATACCCTTCTTCATATAAATCTCCTTACAAATATAGTATCACATATATTAGAGATTGACAACCTCTAAATTAAATGGTACAGTAAATTATGATTTCATACGAACCTTTATACAGAACACTTGAAAAGAAGCAGATGCCGATGAATGTACTGTCGGTAGCAATCGGCTTTGCAGCCACATCACTCGGCTCATGTATTTCCAGAAAGGAAAACCTTACCTCAACTACCATTCAGAAGATATGTGAAGTACTGGAATGCGGTATTGAAGATGTCATAGAGAATGTGCCTGACGGAACTGTAATTGAACACAAGACTACCGTCATCAGACGAGAGAGAGGTGGTGAGAACATGGTGAAGGTAAACTGGGAAAAACTTGAAGAGGACATCAGTAAAGCCGGCATGTCACTTACAGGTGTGTCAAAGGCGATGGATAAGGCACAGAACTTTCTGGTCCGCAAAAAGAAACTTAAGCACATTGCCCTCACTACTGTCCAGGAGATAGCGAAGGTAATCGGAACAGACTGCAAGGACTACATATGAACTTCGGAAAGCTCCGCCGGTATATGGCAGAAAACGACATATCGAGAAAGCAGCTTAGTGAACTGACAGGTCTCTCATTAAACCAGATCAACTCATTCTTCTACGACAAGAACGTCTCTATGGGTTCTGTAGGAAAGATATGCTCCGCCCTCAACCTGCAGCCCCAGGACATTATGGAACTCCCTCAGAAAAATTGACCTCCGCCATTTTCACACTAACCTCTCCGCGTATATATAAAGGTACCCCTCCCTCACACTAACCTTTACCTCCAGACTATAAGCGATCATCTACATCGCACTTACCCTTCCTTCACTATCCTATAAAAGCCTATATACTGCTATAAGGCATATATATAACGTATACACCCCATAAAAACAGCCGTTTATGCAATAAAACCTCATCTTTCTGCATATTTATACATACTATTTCCGTAAAACCATAAAAATAGCTTAAAATCTTGTATTTTCCCGGTGATTTTCGATACCTTTTTAGACCTGCCAAAGACTCATATACAATTTTTATACACTTTTTATGCATTTTACCCACTTTATACCTCAGTTTTATACACATTCTTCTTATAATAACTGTGTCATTTTTACTCATATCACTGTGTCATTTTGGCCTTGAAAAAATTTGACTCCGCACAGAGAAGGACAAGAGCCCCCGGCCGGATTATCTTCTCCCTACTGGGCGGGTAGGTTGTACATATATATAGTATTTTTTATAGTAGTATTAATATTGTATATTTTCTTTTATTTTTTTTCTTTTTTCTCTTGCATTATCTCTAATATTGTGATACTATAAAGATAGTTAGATAGATATGCTAACTAGTTCTTTGACATTGAAAGGGATTGAAAGCACGTCCGAAAATGGACGGGGTAAAGGTTAGGGAATGAAGAGTTACCCACACGGGTAATGATACCTATTGAATTAGGGAGTAATTCCGATTATCCACACTTAGTAGTAGTGGTGAGTACCGAAAGGGAAAGCAAGTCAAACACTACGGAAAGCCAAGGGATTGTCTAAGCCGATAACCGAAAAATCGTGCTAGTAAGTTACCAAGTAGAAACTAGGGAATAGAAGTCTTAAAGGGTATACCAATATATATAAAATCGGTTGTAAATTACCTAATAAGCAAAAATCACTATATAACACGTTTTAAGCGTGTAGGAGTAATAATATGAATAATCCAATTTTTATCCGTTCTGTAAAGGTAATTGACACTTTGAAAAATTCAAAGGGTGGTTATAGTGAAAAAAATCAATCCATAGTTGACATTGCAAACATTGTTTTAAAACTTGGAATTGGTTGTAACTTTGTATTGAATATGGAATATTCAAGTGACACTTACTATGAAGCCTTGGATGGTTGTAACTATGATTACCACGACAATTCAAAGATTTTGAAACTTGCCGAAGTTATCAACTTTTTTGAATGTTTGTCCGTTACTATGGTTGATAGATGCTTTGTTATATCTCACAACAAACAAAATCAGCCTATTCTTGCCGTACTCCCTAAAAGCAAGTTTATTAAAACTATACTTGTTAGGGATAAAAACGCTATTACCGAAAAATCGGTAGAAGTAAAAAATGCCTTTGATAGTAATGTAAAAAAGACTATCAAACAGAAAATTTCCAAGGGTGTACGCCCAATCAATGAAAGTGAAGTAAACCAATTAAAAACTACTTTTAATGGTATGTTTGGAGTAGGTTATAACAAAGAATTGGTTATAGTGAACAAAAAAGAAAAATCGGCTTAATTGCTGATGAGTACCAATAAAACGCTAGGGATATTTTATCTCTAGCGTTTTTTTTTGCTTTTTTGAATTTTCAAAATTCTTAAAAATGCAGTGGTTTCCAGATTTAAAACCTGGATTTAGATTTTTGATTTTTGCTTTTAAGACTCCGTTTTTAAGGTTTGCGTTTTAAGTTTTAAGACACAAACTTTTTGGTATACCGTTTAAGACTTCTATTCGAGTAAATCTGATTTGAAAATTCTCAACGTCATTTTAGGGTTACCATTTTAAATGCTAATTTTTTCGACACTCGAAATGGGTTGAAATCCACAAAAGAGAAATTTTTCATTGAAAGATTGAATGCGGTAGGACTTTCCCCCGAAACAAAAACGGAATGCGGAGTAAAACCGATTGCAGAAAAACTCAAGCCAGGTTTTAAATTTTGACTTTACCGGGCAAGTTTTAGCAAGGGTTTTAGAATGTACCCAGATAGAAACATTCTCGGAAGTATAGAAAACCTTAATCGAAGTTTTCGGTTAACGTGAAGGCACGGAAAAGGCACGTTTAAGGGCGGAGCTTTTTCAAAGTAGGACTATACACTACAACATACAACCGTGCAGGCAGCTTTTATCGATAGCAAGATAAAACCACTTTCAATAGTGGGCGGTTGTTTCCGGGTGCGTTTTCGCACTTTAGATTTTTAATAATCCGCTTTAAGCGGTAAGGAGTTTTTATGTCAGAAAATGAATTGAAAATCCAGGGCGACTTAGCGGTAAAGAATTTTAAGGCTAAGTTTAAGGGGCTTTCTTTAGAAGAAGAAATGAAACCTAAATGGCGTGCAATGGCTTTAGAGTCTACTCAAAAGAAAATTGCACTTGCAAGACAGAATGCAAGATTTTAAGGCGGTGAATTATGAGTATAGGATTATTTTACACTATCTTTATGACTGTTTTTCTCTTGGTGCTTTTCGGTTGTTATCTTTTCGTAGAGTCTTATTATCTCGGCGGTGATTACTACCTTATCGGCAACTATGCAAGAAAGAAAACAGTTATCGAAAAGTTTTTTGACGGTTTGAAAATCTTATTGAAACTTTAAGGGGGTGTTTTATGAAACTCTTTAAGGCTGTTTACTCAAGAAGTGTTCATTATCTCTTGGCTGATTCTCAGGAAGAAGCCGTTGCTTTATCTCCACGCTTTAGCGAGCGATGGGGAATTTTAATGTCGGTTTCCGAAGTTGATTAAAGGGGGTGTTTTATGCACTATTACGCTGATTTCAACGGTTATCGTTTAAGTTTGGTTGGTTCTGTCATTACCATTTTCGACTCGTCGGGTCGTAAAGTAAGACAGTATTTTTATACAAGTCATAAAGCTGCGAAGTCGGTTTTTATGAGTTTAGTTTAGGGCTTGCTCGTTTCGTGTAAGCCTTTTTTATTGTGGAACGGTCTTGAACCGTAAGGAGTTATTATGCCACAGGTAAAAGTTAATGATGGAATTTGCGAATACATTTCGCATGAAGATTTCATTAAGTTGGTTTCTGAACCTCAGATTTCAGAAGATGATGTTTGTTTTAAGGAGTCTAAATCCTTGAATGCAATTTTAGCTGAATTCGGTTTGTAAGGAGTAAATTATGACTAGACGTACAACTTATTATAACGCTGTTCATTGGTTGCATAACGATTTTGTGTTGTGCAATAACGTTCCAAGTATTGACCCGAACGTTTGGGATAATATCCGTTCTTCTCTCACTTGGGAAGACGAAGACGGCTGCGAACACGAAACAGAAATTTATCAGTGGTTTATCACTAACGCTTCAGAAGGTGATGTCCGCTTCCTCGAAAAGAGTTTTGGACTTCTGTTTACTTATTCCGATGTTCTCGACTGCTTTGTGCTTTGCGTAGACCATTGGGGAACTAATTGGCATGGTGTCGGCTGCGACTGTAACAACGATGATATTCCCGACAGTCTTCTTAAAGATGACAAGGAGTTCTAAATGAGAAAAAACAAATACAATTATCTTTGGGTCATTCAAGGATTTTACGGCGGTTGTTGGGAAGATTTGTCAGAATATGACAAAAAGGAATATTCCTATGCAGATGTTAGACACGACATCAAGGAATACAGAATTGCAGATTCAGCACCGAAAAGATTGATTTCACGAAGAGAACTTAACGAGGACTAGTTTACGGCTAGTCCTTTTTTATTGGCCGTCAATGTACGGTAAGGAGATTTATATGGCTAGAAAAAAGGCTACATTTGGAACAATGGCAACTTGCAATGTACGTTATGTCATTGCAATCTTAAACACAGACAATACTTTCAAGTATGTTACAAAAGTCCAGGTTGTGCCGCACAAGTATTGTGAATGGAACAACGGCGAAAAGGCGTTCTTCTTTGAAAGTCGAGATTACGCCGAAGACGTTTGTTTCGGGCTTAATGCAAATGGAACTGGTGCTTTCGTTGTAGAAGTACCGGACTATTTCGACGACTGCAACTTCAAGAACAAGGAATAGCGTATGAAGAAATTAATTAATTCTTGGTCACGTTATCTTTCCAAGGAAGAAGTTGAAGAACACATGATTGCATTCTGCCAGGCTTCACAGGAAGACAAGGAATGTATGATTTCTGAAACTTTTGGAATATTTGACGGCAAATTGAACGGTGATGTTTTTACTTACTACTACTTTTGTGGCGATACTGTTCGATATTGGGGAACTGATAATTGGTGGAAAGGTACTGACTTTAGACGTGTAGACTATAACTTTATGACAGATGAGGCCGTAGTAACACCAATTAAAAAACGTACTAAGCAGATTGTCGAAATGGCATCTGAAAATAATTACAGAACACTTTAATTAGCCGAATAAATCGGCAAGGAGTATTTTATGGGAAATAGAGCAGTAATTACAACAACAAACGCTCTTAGAGAGAATGGCTCGTTAATTAAAAACGAAATCGGCATTTATCTTCATTGGCATGGAAGTCCTGAAGATGTTCAGAGCTTTCTTAACCTTGCAAAGTCAAAGGGTGTTCGTAAACCCGAAGACGATTGTTATGGTTGGGCAAGACTTTGCCAGGTTATCGGTGAAGAGATTGGCGGTTATGAACTCAGTATGGGCATTGATCGCCTTGAACGTCTTGATTGTGCCAACTATGACAATGGAGTCTATATCTTTAAGGATTGGACTATCGTAAAGCAGATTGACAGTTCGGATGTCAAAGTGAGGTAGTTATGGACAGTATCACAGAAGTTTTAATGCGTAGAGATGGATTGTCTGAAGAAGACGCTAAACGTGAAGTTGACGACTTCAAGGCAGACATTGAGGACTCAATCATGGGTTTAAGCTTAGAAGACGTTGAAGACGCTCTTATGAACGACTTAGGTCTTGAACCTGATTATCTTATGGACATTTTGTTCTAAGGAGTTGCAATGAAAAGAAATACAACTTTCGTAGAACGTATTTATGATACTCTCTTTGGCAATACTCAATATCCGCAGTTAGATTTCAGCAAGGTTAATGACCAGTTTGTTGATTATGGCAAAAATGAAATCTTTATTCTTTATGGTAAAACTGCCTACAAGATTAAAGTTGAACGTATTCCGGGTTATCACGATGACCTCACAACAATTTAAGGAGTAATTTATGGGTTGGACAGGAATGTTTGATTGGTCTAGTTCTGAAAAGAACAAGGATATTCTTAATCGTGAATTTTTTGGAAGTGCTGAACGTAAGTATGAAGCTCTCAAATGGTCTGGCAATGGTGGTCATACTTGGTGTCTTTACAAGAACAAGGAAACAAACAAGGTTTACGCAATGGTTGTTCTTTGTTCTCGTGACAGTAAACGACATGAGTTTTGCTACAAGGAAATCGAATTGAGCATGGGGCCGTATGAGTATGACATGCCAGCTTCATGGATACCTTTGATTAAAGACACTTACAAAGACGAACAGTATGCACAGGACTGGTTTAAGCGTCGTGAAGAATTCATTGCTAAGAAAAAGCAGAACAACTTTGAAATTGGCAACGTTCTTAAATGCCATAATGGTCGTGGTCATATCGAATGGGGAAGTGGTTTTAAGATACCTGAGAACTCAGACTTTTTTATCAAAGTTGAACCACATCGAACACGTTCACGAACTACTAAACTTTACATGATTGCAGAGCATGATAATGTAACCGGCGGTTTCTATACCAAGCCTTATAGACTTGGTTTGGAAACTCTTAAAAACCTCGACAGCGTTGAAGTTGTAAGGAGTGCAAAATGAAATCATACGTTTTGAAATCTTGGGTTAATGGAAAGGTTGTCTATACTTCAGACAACCTTTTTTCATCTGAAAATGAATTGTGGCTGGATGTTTCTGTAATGAAGAAACAGTTTTTCGGAACTTATGCTGAAGTTGTAAGGAGTTAGTTATGCAGAAAATGCATGAAATATTTCCTAATGGTTGCTCTTCAAAGCAATTAGATAAACTAAGACAATCTTGGTTTGAAAAATATGGTAATCCATTTTGCGGAAATGGTGATTGGTCTGAAGTAAAGCTGCTTGAAAGTATGTATTGGGCTTTAAGTATGCTTAGTTCATGTTTCGCTTATGGTGGTGTAAAAGGTTTCTTTTCAGAGTCTGGTACTTGTTATAAAGAAACTCGTTACCAGCATTACCTGAATAATTATCTTGAAAACGGTGGAACAAAAGAAGACTTCGACAAGATGTTGGATATTCAGTGTGAGCACTACAAAAAGTGTTCTGTTGGATATGCAGGTACAGATTTCGAGGGGTGCAGTTATAACTGTATTCACGAAGAGGACGAGGTGGTTGCATGACTGAAATTGAAAAGGAACTTGAACAAGCAGAACGTGATAAGAAAAGACGTGCTGCTCAGATTAAGGAAGAACTTGCCGGGTCTTTATCTTCAGAAGATAAAGACATAATTGATATGTGGGCATTCGAGTTTCCACTTTAAGGAGATTATATGAAAGTCGCAAGTATATTTTTCTGTTCACCTTGCATAGGTTGGAGGCCAAAAGACAGACACGATTATGATAAGAGATATTCGTGTACTGATGCTTTCACAGATGAGTTTTGCATCAAAGAAAACATGAAACTCATCAAAAAGGAAGTTGAATGTTTGGGCGGTGTTTTTGTTATTTATTTGGAATTGAAATCACTCTACTCTATCAATCATCCAGATAGTAACCAGGCACACTACAATGCAGAAATCGTTATGTATACCAATTATTAAGGAGATAACTATGGGATTGGATATGTATCTTTACAACAAAGAGAAAGAAGAAGTTATGTATTGGCGTAAGGCGAATCAGATTCGTGGATGGCTTGTAAGTCATAATATCATTGAAGACGATGATAACTGCACGGACAGGGTTGTTACAGTTCAGAATCTGAAAGACCTTATTGAAGACTGCAACAAGGTTCTCGCAAATCACAATCTTGCAGAAGAACTTATGCCTACAACACAAGGCTTCTTCTTCGGCAGCGAAGCATATGACGAATACTACTTCGATGACTTGAAAGAGACTGTCGAAAAATTACAGCTAATTGTAGACGCTGCAAAAGAAGATGACCACTTCATCTATTCAGATTGGTGGTAAGGAGTAAGAAAGTAGTTATGAAAAAAGAGTACCAGGTTGCTTGGAATTGCTTGCTTGTGTGCTTACGAAATAATTACCCATTGGAAATTTGGATTTGCCCTATTCCACCCGAACACAAGACTCGGATGTTGGAAGCAGGTAAAAGATTTATTGAACGTGAACGGCTCTCAAAACGAGAGCCGTTTTTATTTGAGGAGGTCTCATGATTCTTAAGAACGGATGGACGTTCGGTGGCGAAGTTGTCCGTAAGAAAGATTTCGGTGATGGATACGGAGGAAACATCACCATTAAGGGTGCTTCAAAGACTGGAGACGTAGAACTTTCTGTGTTTCTTTCTGAAGCAATGTTTCAGCAGATTTGCGATAAGGATTATCCGAAAGTTATTGCAAGTGGTCACTTGGAACAGCGTACACATGAAACAGACGGCGGAAATCTGAAACGTTCGCTTAAACACATCGCGGACAAATTGGAGTTGGTTTCTTAGAGACAATTCAGTTTGTCTTTAAGTTTTCAGAATTAAGTCCATTTTCAAATTAAAGTTTGAAGAAGCTGTAATGACAGTAAGGAGTAAGTAATGGACAAACTTTTAGAGGAAATGTTCAAGCGTGAACGTTGGGAAAAGGCTATTCAGATTGCAGTTGATAAGAATATGCCTTATGACGAACTTGAACGATATTGCAATCCCCAAACATTAGCAGAACTTTACATTCTCATTCGAGATGGTGAGTACGGCATTATTCCACCACATCAGCAGAGTATTCCTAAAGATGACGGTGGAGTTCGTGTTGTATACATCAATGAAAACTTAGACAGAATTATCCTGTCTATCATCAACGATATGTTGTTCGAGTTCTGTGGTGAATTGGTTTCTGAACGTTCAAAAGCGTATCAGACAGACCTGTCATGTGGCAAGGTTGTGAAAGAAGTTGTAAGTCGTATTTCGTCATGCAAGCTACAGACAATCGGCATTAAGGCAGATTTATCAAAGTATTTCGACAGTGTTCCTCTACGGTTCATTGAAGAAGTATTTGATAAGGTGGAAGGAATCTGTGGTAAATCTGCGGTTGTCGATTTGCTCAGACGTTATTACAGATGTGATAAATGTCTGAATGAACAGAACGAAGTCATTGAACACTTTCAGTCACTAAAACAAGGTTGTGCCGTTGCTTCATTCCTGGCAAATGCAGTTCTTTATGAAATGGACGAGGAGATCAAACTTCTTGACGTTTACTACGTTCGATATTCGGATGATATTCTCATCATTGGAAATGAATGGGAAAAAGGGAAAGAAATTCTTGAACGCAGATTAAACGAAAAGGAACTCGTTCTCAATCCAAAAAAGGTTGAAGTTCTCAGTAAGGACAGGTTCTTCAAGTTTCTGGGCTTTATGATTCGTGGAACTGAAATCTCTCTCTCAAAGAAACGTCTTAAGAACTTTCAGAAAGAAATCTTAAGCCGTTGTATGAAAGCAAACTCCTATAAATCCGCATTACACATGGTAAACCGTTATCTCTATAACGGTCAGTATTGTTGGGCAAAAGGCGTGCTGGCATATATGAATAACGAAACAGACATTAAGACGTTGAACAACTATGTCATGGACTGTTTACGTGCTTCAATAACAAGACGCTTCGAGTTGGGTGGACTCGGCGTTGAGTTAGAGAAGAAAGATGGTGTTGTGACTAGAGGAACTGGTCGCAACGTTCGTTCAAACCGTGAAAGAACTGAAAAGCATCTTGACGGATATCTCACACTCTTTGCTGCAAAGAAAGCATTGGGTAATAGAGATATGTTCGATAACTTGGTGAGGTCATTGTAATGAAACTTTTAATTGAAATCCCAAAAGAGTTTGAAGCACATTTTAATGACGACAGATTTACAGACAGTTTTAAAAGGATATGCACTGACATACGGTATCACGGCAATCCTATCTCTGGACTGTACGAACGTGAAGTGATTGAAATGCTAGAAATCGCAATGACAAATGCAAAGGTTATTAAGTGAGGTCTTTATGAAAGTAGCAACAATAATCAAGCGTATCGAACATGGTCAGCCGTTCAGAGTGAGTTTTGAAAACAGAACTCTGACTTTGAATGGTTTGGTTGTAAAGAATATAGAGTTCGAATTGCCGGACAACGTAGAAGACAAGTTGTTGGAGTATTTCGAAAACTATAAATATTCAGTGCCAAGTGCCAAAGCAGATTCAAAATACTTCTTTGCATTTGATGAAAGTCATTTAAGCACCAAACAGCTCGCTGAAAATGAACACAGATACATAGCGAGAGCGAAACTCGAAATCTATGTGCTTGGACTTATCATCAATAACAAGTGGGATTTTGGAGATAAGTGGTATTGGCAGAGTCCTAAAGACTCAAAACTAGTTCTTTTTAAGAAGTGGTTTTGATGCCCATTGTGTAGTTATTACCACAATTTAAGCAATTTATTTTTCAGACTTAATATACATTACAGAGGTGATATATATGCTTATAGATTTGAAGAATAAAAAATTTGGCAGACTTACAGTAATTGATAAAGCCGAGACTCGTATAAGTAAAGCCGGTAGATACATACCGTATTGGTATTGCGTATGTGACTGTCAAATGGAATTGCCAGAAGAAGAACGTGAGATAATAACTGTACAAGCAAGAAAACTTAGAGAAGGTCTAACAACTTCTTGTGGTTGCATGAGACGTTTACGTCATAAAAAAGAAAATCGTTATGAAATAAACGGCGATGTAGTTACTATGTATGATTCAAAAGGATATTCATTCCTTATTGATTTAGAAGATTTAGATAAGGTTAAAGAACATTGTTGGAAAGTAAGTGAAAGGGGTTACGTTCAAAGTGTTTCACCAATGGTTAATAGAAAACGTACTTACATAATCTTACATAGGTTTGTTATGAATTGCACCGATTCATCAATGGTAGTTGACCATATAAATCATAATACATCTGATAACAGAAAATGCAACTTAAGAATATGCACTCCTTCTCAAAACCTATTCAATGTTAGACCTACTTCTTATAACAAATCAGGTGTAAGAGGTGTGAGATTTAACAAATACACAAACAAATGGGAAGTCGGTATTACGATCGACGGAAAACATCGTGTTGTCGGTTACTACAAAGAAATAGCAGACGCTGTTGCTTGTAGAAGGCAGTATGAAGAAAAATATTACGGTGATTACCGTTATAAAGGAGATTAATATTATGAATAAAATTGAAGTGAGATGTCCAAATTGCCAAACGAATTTTGTTATCGGTAAGAGTGGTAATGCAGTAACAGAATTGAGTGAAGGAGTTCACTATCTCGTTCCTGAAACAATCCGCAATGAAAATGTTACAAACGCAAAAACAGAAGTGCGTATGGCTGCACTCAAAGCCGCAGGCGTTGATGTAGACAAGTTGCAGACTCTTATGCAGAGTAATGAAAACTTGAAAGACATCTTCAATTCTGATGACCCGATTATTACCGAGTTGTCAAAAGGAGGTTTTATAAACAATCCAGAACTTTTTAGGCGTTGGATAGCCGCACAGACCTTCCGTCTTCTTAAAGACCCAAGTGGTTGGACTCACGCCGTTCGTAAGACATACGATACAAAGTATGTTTACAATCAGTCAAAACGTGAATTGAAGTTGCTCTGTCACCTTAAAGAGAAGTGTCCAAATGACATTCGCTTTCAGTTCTTCACTCTTGAAGATTTGAAAACAATCTTCGAAGAGCTTATGGATTACAACAAGTGGTATTGGTATCGCTCTGATGACGAAAGAAGAACGAATATTAAACACAGAATTATCACAAGCCTTACTTACAAGGAACTTCTTAGTGTTGTTGAAAGCACAACTTGGAAGTTCGATTGGAACTGTACTTTCAAACCAAAGGCTTGGTTGAACTGTTTCAAAGGTGCAGGTGCTTACTATACCTTGCAGAACATTATTCGCACTCACGGACTTGTTATTCCTAAGTGCAAGGATATGAACGAGTCACTTGAATATGTTGATGTAGTATTCAAGTCAATCATCGGTTACGAGCCAAAAGACAGACGTTGGGATATTCTTCTCAGCGTTCTAACAATGGCTGTAGATAAGACTGGCTTCGAATTGAAGTACTAAGTCTTAAACCAAGTCAATGGTGAGTACACAAGTCACGAGAGTTTAATAGACCCTCCTGGTACCGGCGTATAAGATATCGCCGGTACCAGGAGGCTTTATATCAAGCCTTCTTAAAGAGATTGTCCACGAGTGTTGAGTGTGCTTATAGTCAGATTTAATGTACTAGGACATCAATTCAAAGTCCATCCTATCATACAGCCCGAAACCGTGCTGTATCCTTAGATGGAATATATCAATCAATTAGAGAGATGACCGCAATGTCTAAGTGCAAGTCAAATTAAGTGTACTTGTGTATCTGCCTTTATTAATAAGCAGGTGCTGCAGTAATAAACAAACTACTGCAGCACCTGCTTCTCAAATCGAAGTTTTATAGTGATGACCATAGATACAGAGTGCATAGTCAGAAGTTCAATGTACACTAAACGAGCCTTTAATAATCCTGAGCATTCGACGGTAGATAGAGTTCGACCGTCGAATTGAGAGGATTAAATCAACCCATTAAAGTGACTGACGTTTCGTTTAGATGTGCATAGTCAAATTAAACATACTTGAAAGTCGAACTTGAACAAGAGATGCCTACGCCGTGCAAGGAATTCACGGCTCCCACATCTCCATGTATCACATTATTAAAGAGATGACCAATAGACTTTAAGTGTGTAGCAGATTTAGGAATATTCGGAACAAGTAATTTAACCAATATTCAGGATCATCTGGAAATTCATCCAGATGATCCTGAATCTAATATCAAACCTTTATAGCGACTGCCGTTTGTTCGAGTATTCCATAGCAGATTTACAGATACAAGAAACTCAAATTCAATGTTCCCTGTACCGGGAGCTGGATAAGGTAATCCGAGCTCCAGGGACGAGGGAATGTATCAATTCATTAAAGACACTGCCACGAGTTGTGAGTATCTGAGCAGAAACGTAAATGCAAGAACCGTTCTTCATGATTGCAGCCCCTCCGTCCAGTTCAAGAACTGGATAGAGGCGGCTGCAATCAATCAAACCAATATAGACACTGCCATTCGGTGTGAGCATTTACAGAGAGAGTTTATCAGCGTGTTTATAAGCACGAAGGAGTTATTTATGGAACATGTAGATTTTGTAAACGAGGTATTTGATCTTTGTATCAAACATTTAGCATCAGAAGGTTTTCATTATGAAGTCGAAGAAAATGGTCATAAGACCTGGGTAGATGAACTTCACAATGCAATCCAGGACGCTTGCGTAAAAATCATTACAGCATTTGATGATTACAACGAAGACCATGATTTATGCAAGTGCGAATGGTGTGGTGAACTTTGTGACAAGTTTGACATGATTAAGGAATTGAACATGGGATATCTGTGTTCAAGCTGTGTGGATGCTCTTCACAGCCGTGGCGAAAAATTAACTATTGTGGAGGAATAATATGATAGGTGAAGAAATTGATATTAAAGAAAGAGGAAGTTGGCTTGTACATTCAAGTGGAGCTGGTCGTGGAGACCATAATGTAGTTGTTTATGACGAATCATTACAGACTGCAATTGATGTTGGGCTTTCAATGATTTGTGAAGACGGATTTCATTATAAAGAACCTAATTTATTTTGGTGGGATGATGACACGATTATTTTTACTAGCGATGATCCATGGGTTGTTCATGTAAAAAAATGCAATGAATCAAAAAAAATGACCGTTTTTGGAAGATAAGGAGGTGTGTCATGTACATATCAGATAAAGATTTTGAAAAGGTTCAATACCTATTAGGATTCGTAAACAATATTGCAGAAATGGTTCTTGATCCAGAAGAATACCTTGACCCGAACACAAAGGATTCAACTGTGTATTCAGTTTGGTGCAGCGAAGATGATGATACTATTGAACTCAGTACACTTGAGGGTGATGATATCGAAGAATTCAAGGATACTCTTGCTGCAATTGAAGGTGAAGTGAAGTCAGTTGTAAAAGTTGATTTCTCTAAACGTTGGGAAGAATTAAGGAGTTAGATATGACGAAAGAAGAAGTTTTGAACTTACTTAATGGTTCAGATGAAAAGTATGATTACGGAAACCACAGGTTGCTTGTAAATCTTACATGCGTATTCGAAAGTGATGAAGAAGAAACAGAGGTAACATTTGCAGTTCCTTTTATCTTCGTTCTTCAATATCTTAACAAATTCAGCGAATGGCAATGGGATGACTTGAAGAGGTGGCTTGAAAATGAATATACGTCAGAAGATAGCAGGGAAATACTTGAACAGGCTATTTTGCAAAATCAAATCGCTTTCTTGAAAATAAATTAAAGGAGTAAATTATGAACTTTGATGAATTTGTTGAAAAAAGCCAGTGTGAAATTGAGCCGAAACTTTCAAGTCTTGGGTATAGGTTTACAGAAGAGATACATATTAGTGGACCTACATTTGCATGCAATTATATCAACCTGGAAGAAAAGAAAAAACTACAGATTATCTATGAGTTGTATGCACATAATGCATTCTGTAAACAATTCTACGAAACAGAATTAGAGGAGTAACGTATGAAAAAGATATTTGCCAGAATTGGAATTGAATTGGTTGTATCTGACAAAGAAGCAAATCAGATACTTAAAGAAGCTGGAAGTTATTTTGACTGTGACCACATCTCAAATAACGAACTTGATATCGACAAAGAGTTTGCAGAACGTTTTATCAAAGATGGAACGCTTACTGAAGACTCTTATATTCCAGAAGACAGTATTGAGGAGGTGTAACTATGGAAGTATGTGTATATCACGCTTTAGATTCAATCAATGAAATCAA